>OGCG01000531.1_pt1 | contig 23054 bp, 27 predicted proteins | sample 1570061 | NCBI WGS metagenome assembly OGCG01 (sample SAMN06268698, study PRJEB24515) | hot springs metagenome | isolation source: Joseph's Coat, Yellowstone National Park, Washington, USA | place: USA:Joseph's Coat, Yellowstone National Park, Washington, USA
AGCGGCCGCCCGTACATAACTCTCTCGGACTTTGACCTTGCTAACCAAGAGATCAGGCGGGAGCTGATAAAGCATATTGGCCAGGAATTCGATAGCGTCATAGCAGCAGATATAACTGACATAAACTCCGGCTCGAAGATTGTCGACGCTTCGATAGGCAAATCATTCCAAGGTTTACACGTAGGAACCAGAGCAGCCAGGAGCATATTTCTCTATTCTTTCTCAGGCGCAGAGGAGAAGGGAGCACATATAGGGGAGATAAAGAGGAATGCTACGACGACTGATAACCCATCAAGCATAGTAGTCGAAGCGGTAGATAAGCTCAAGAATAGATTGTTTTACCTGCAGTCTCAGAATGATAAGTATTATTTCTCAAACCAGCCGAACCTGAACAGAATATTACTTACGAAGATTGAGAACGTCAAAGATGACGATGTCCGTGAGTTGGAAATGGAGAAAGTAAAAGAACAGATTTCGGGGAAGAACCTCAAAGTCTTTCTCTGGCCAGATAAGCCAAAGGATATCCCTGACACACCAGAGATGAAACTTGTCATAGTATCTCAGAAGGACGAAATATTTATGAGAAGTGTACTAGAATTGAAGGGAGATTCACAAAGAGTGTACATGAACACGATATTCTTCCTATGCCCGTCTGATGCAGAAAGGAATTCATTCCTCGAATCAATAAAAAGGAGAATTGCATACCAGCATATCCAAGATGACAATACGATAAACCTCACCGAAGAACAGAAACGTGAAGTGTCAACTAAAATACAAAAGGAGAATCGCGACCTCGAAGATAAAGTTAAAGGGTGCTATAGAATTGTCTGTGCGCCTGCGAAGGACGGGTTGAAGGAGATTGATCTCGGCATACCTACATATGGTGATACGAGAAAGCTTGACGAGTGGGTATACGAGGGGCTTAGAGCTGAGCAGGAGATAAATGAGAAGATATCACCCATCTTGATCCAGCAGAAATATTTTGAAAATCAAGACTACGTTAAGGTTAAGCTAATATATGATTCTATGCTAAATACGCCGGGAGAAATACGTGTAATTTCCCGTGATTCATTTGAGGAGTCGATTAAAGAAGGGGTAAAACAGGGCTATTTCGGTCTTGGTAAGTTCAAGGAAGAAGAGAACTCGGTCGAGTGCAAATATTTTAAGAACGATCCAATAGTCACGTTCGATGAAAACGAAGTGATAATCAGAAGCACAATCTGTGAAGCCCAAAAAGGAGCTAAAATTGTGTTGCCACAACCTTCACCGGAGCCAGTAGGACCTAGTGGTGCTGCGACCGGCATTATTACGGAACCTATCATCAAGGCGAGGGATCATGTACATCTCGAATTTGATGTCCCACTTGGGAAGGTTAATGATATAATGCGTATGATTATTTTCCTTCAAGAGAAATTTGAAAGGCTAAGGATCAATATCAAAGCGACTGAAGGGTCAATCTCGGATGAAGATTACAACAACAAGATAAAGGAAATTTTCACACAACTAGGTATTGAAGTGATTGAAGGTTAGCTTCCCACTGTGACATCCTGTATTTATTCAAGATTGATTAAACAGGCCGTGGAATTAGTTAGGTTTAAGAAGAACTATATAGTATGGAAACGACCCTAAAGACTTTTGCAGTTTGCACGATGCCTATAAGTTTGGGTTTTGACCATAAATTCCCAAATTTAACCGGTACATAAGCTAACAAAACGTTTTTCCGTGAATGCTTGTTTGCTTGCGCTAATTAATCTACCGTTATGTTTTACCTTGATCGGGTATTTTAGCCCACGTTTCTTTATGCTTTCTCTTAATTCGGCAAGCTCCCGCTCGGAAAGCGGCGGTAATGATTTTAAAACCTTATCCCACGGTTGTATTTTCATACCGTGATAAACGCAAAAATTTTTCATGCAACCGTAAAACTTGTAATCCACAAAAATTGTCAAATACCCAATTTTGCCCAAAATGCACATTGCATGAAGCAAATTGCACAACTACAAAACTTATAAATCTACAACATTACATTGTGTTTTGGATGTGGTAAAAAAGTGATAATAAAGGATTTTGAATTAACAAGAACGGCGGCTATTTTGGACATGCTAAGGCACCCCATAAGGCTGGAAATTATCTTTTTGCTTTCACAAAGCCCCGCAACATTTGAGATGGTCGCAAAGGAAATTGCAAGAACGCTCGGCGAAACAAACAAAAACGTAATAAAAGGGCACATCACTATGTTGCGGTTTTATGGTGCAATAAAAAGAGAAAACGGCATATACTACCTTTCGGAAGATTTACAGCATCACGAAGTTGTGCAGACACTAGCAAAATACATTTTAAAAGAAAGGCGCGAAATTACAATTTAAACTAAAGAAAAAGAACTGATTTCCTCCCGGTTGCTTACTCTTCTTTTCTCCACAGCGTTTTCGGACTTTCGAAGAAAGGAACAAGTGACCACCCAACTGAATAGAGAGGCATCCCGAGCGGATCGTAATATTTCAAAGAACGCTTGATAGACATTATTGCAGTTTTGAAAGACGCAATTGTTCCGTCCTCGAGTTTGCAAACGTTAGGTTCTTCGTATTCAACCTTTTTCAATATGCACCGCTTCGACTTCTGCATCCTCGACAGTTCTCGGGGAAGGAATAAAGGAAGAAGGTCCACCTCGCAGTTCTTCAGGAGAAACAGGCACAAAAAGGTTTACAAAAAACGGCTTATACACAGGTCTTCCAAGCGCGTCGTAGACATCCGTCCTCGCAATCGCTGTCAAAACAAACTTTTGTTTTTCATTTTCCAAATCTTTTATGTCCTCTTCTGCAAGTCCTACCCTGCAAACCCGATAGCTCGAACGCAGTGTGGTGTTCTCCAAAATTTCTGAAATGTTCAACCTGTCTTTCAATGTTTCGCGTAATGCTTCGCGGACAAGCGCTGAAAAGTTAATAGGCTCTTCGTTGACGTGCTTAAAATTATAGAATGCAACATAACGCTTTGCTTTCTTAATCCATTCATTTTCGAGGTTGAAGAATACGTTTTGCACTACCTCTAATATGCACACTGTTTATAAGGCAGGAAAGGTTATTCTGAAGACGACAGAACAAAAAAAGAAAAACTGTTTTGTATTATGTCCAACATGGTGTTAAATTAGCTTCGTTTTAACACTATTATGGTGTTAAATTAGCTTCGTTTTAACACTATTTTAGACGCCGTCCAACATGGTGTTAAATTAGCTTCGTTTTAACACTATGTGTGTTTTTATTCTCTTTTGTATTCTTTTTCATGAAATCTTTGGATGATGAAATACATGAAAAAAATGCGAAAGAGACTTTCACCTTGCAAGGACTGTGAGAGGGCAGATTTCGTGAAAATTTCTGGATTGCATGCGGGGTGTACGGGCGTCGATGCAGAAAACTTGCAAGACCCCTTGCTGAACAGCTACAAAACGCTTTATCTGTTTCACTGTAAGGACGGTTCTTTGGTTTATGTGTGCTAGGTTTGTCGGGTTTGCTTTTCATCTTTAGAAAGTGCAGTAGAACACTTCAAGAAATTGCATGGGTTGAATTGAATTATGCTGTTCAGGGCTGAGTAGTGTGACAAAAATTTAGAAACAGCTTCTAAAGATTTATCTGAACGCCAGCACCACCCTGCCTCGGTATGAAGGGTTCAACGACCCTAGCAAGTTGTTGAGCCGTTGTTGTATGCAGATAAACATGACCCGGTCCCTCTATTTCAACGAAGAACCAACCTTCGTGAGCAAAAAGCATCGACTTTATGCCTCCCACCCTTGATATCGCGTAGTTCATGTTCCCGTCAAAAGCAAGCAGATGACCCGCTTCAACCTGTACCCTTTCGCCCGCTTTTAGCTCTTTTACTATGAGACCCCCATAAGCGTGTAGGAAGATTTTTCCGTACCCTGAAAACTTTGCGAGGAAAAGACCTTCTCCTGCTAACAACCCAGCACCAAGCCTTGCCATCTGCGAATCATAGTTTATGCTGGGTTCCATAGCTAGAAAAGAATGAGATTCGGCAAGAAGCGAAGAAGAACCAGTCAGCTCAACTGAAAATATCTTTCCTGGGAAGAAACCAGCCAGAACAACCTCCCCAGGACCTGTCAGCTCAGATACAAAGAACGTGGAACCCGTTACAGCTCTCTTCAGCCCAGAGAGAAAGCCTCCTTGTGAAACAGTGCTGAACCCAATATTTTTGTCCTTTGATATAAGGTGTCCGGAATCAGCATAGATTTTTTCGCCTGACGAAAGCGCGAACTTAAGGTACTGCATGTCTGCCCCTTCAACACTATACGAAACCATAGCCTACCACTCACTTTATTATGAGGAAGGAGTGTGAACTACCCGCCCTTTCGGACAGGGCTTCCCGGTTCATCGATACGCTTACGTGTGGAATACTTTGCAAGTATTCCATCATCGCAGAGGCGTTTTCATCCCCGGGCGTCTCCCCTACGTTCCATAGGGAAAGCCCCTCCTTCAATATTACGATTGCGGAAGCCACATCTCTGTCGAACGTGGAGTTACAGGAGGGGCACGTGAACTCCCTTTGAGACAGGTCAAGCTTAACGTATGTTCTGCAAACCGGACAAACTCCTGTTGTCTTAACAAACCTTCCGACCTCCACAGGAGTGCTAGCCTTCCTCTTCAAGGCGTTGCGGATTCCCCCTATGGAGGTCTCGTAGATCTTTTTGCCGAAGAGCTTTTGCCACGAGCGTATATTGTCATCTTGAAATACGACTTGTGAGTAGTTTGTTGTTACGAAGTGGGTCACCTTGTTGATTATGTTCATCTTCTCATTATTCTGTTTCTCGAATTCACTCTTAATCTTCGAAAGTAGCTTATCCTGGTTCCTTGATCCAGGTTTGGCTCGAGAAAAGAAGTGGTATAGCCTCCTTAGGCGTTGGCTCAACGGTACTGAATATTGAAGTTTGACCCCATTGGAGAAGGTTACTTGGTTCTTCACGCCTAGGTCTATACCTATAGCTTTTCCGTTTTCATGCTTGTCTTCTTTAGGCAGAAAACATGTAACTAGCAGGTAGTAGTCCCCGTTCCTTTCTACGAGGTTTGCTGTAGAAAACTCTGCGTTCTCGGGTATCTGATCGAGCCCAGATACCTTAAAGTTTCCAATGCCTTGTATGTGGACCCTTTTATTGTCCTTTTTGACCCAATAAGTCACGCCGTACTGCATCAACGGAATTGAATGCACAGCCTTGACGAATTTGATCCTACCTACTTTCAAGCCTTTTTCCTTTAACTTTGAGAGCGCCATCACGTTGTCCTGAAGCCTCTTGATCAGAGCTTGTTTCATTTGAGAGGAAAGCACTTGAATTTCTCTTTCCTGAAACGTGTCACCTACCTTGACCTGAACCATTTCTGCCTTGTAGTCCATATGCGATTTGAAGTTGAGTATGCTATGATATAATTGCTGAACCACTTAGCCTCCAGAAAGAGGCGGTTAAGGAGGGCAAGCGTGGTTTTGGAGATCTTGTTCTTGACAATTTTTAATTCGAAAGTTTTTGCCTCTTGGGACATTCTCCTAATCAAGGTTTGCTTCCCCTTTTCATAATCTTAGCGTTCTTCTCTAAGTTGAGCACTAACAATTTAATATTTTTCTCAAATAAAAACATTTTTTCTATGAGGCTATTCATTCTCCCTCAAAGAAGGAGACTTTCGCCCCCTTAACCCCTACCAGTTAAAATATTCTTCGTTAATATCGTATGTAGTGACCGTCTTGGCCACCATTGCAAATTCCCTTGAAAAAATCCGTCACCGACCCCCAGATCAGCTACATTCCATTCATTATGTATGCCAAGAAAATCAATTATTTCCTTTATATCATAGACAGCATGTTTCATACGGTCATGTTTTTCCATAATGCATATCAAACCACTAAATAATTTAGTTAAATTGTTTATAAAGGTTTTCACAGTTTTTCAGCCTTTCTTATTATTTTCTCGCTTAGTGTGTTTACCTTTTTCAAAAGCTCAATATGATTCTTTAGCATTTCCTTTCCGACATCGGTTAAAGTGTAAACATTAATTTTCCTCTTTTCTATATGAATTTCAGATCTTATACAACCCTGTTTTTCAAGGTACTTTAATATAACGTAAACTGTACCCCGGGGAAGTTTTTCACCCAACATTTTGTTTATATCACTTTCCAGAGCATAGCCGTGAGTGGGCTTGTCAATCAATTCGCTGAGAATCAACAATGAAAGCACGCCCCTTAAGAGCTGCCTCTTCTGTTTCATATTGATATAATTTTTATTGTTGCTTAAATAATTTATGTTAATTTTGAACACGATCATAATATATTTAAGAACCACCACTATCGCATTTATATGTCAGTCGGGCGTATAGAAATTGAAGGAAATTTTAAAAAAGCGCTGGACCTAATGGAGAACTCAGATAAAAATTTATTTATAACGGGTAAGGCTGGCACAGGAAAGTCTACACTTTTAATGTATTTCAGAAGTATCACTAAAAAAAAGGTTGCAGCAGTGGCTCCAACGGGTGTGGCTGCACTTAACATAAGAGGTCAGACGATTCATTCATTTTTCAGGTTCAGACCTGATATTACCCTAGATACAGTGGAAGAGCTGTCCTCAGGAAAGGCTGCAATCTATAAAAAACTTGACATGATCATAATAGATGAAATTTCCATGGTGAGGGCAGACCTGCTTGATTGTGTGGACAAGTTCCTGAGGCTCAACGGCAGGAACAGAACAAAACCATTTGGTGGAACACAGATGGTTTTCATAGGGGATCTCTATCAGCTGCCTCCAGTGGTTTCGTCGAGGGAAAGGGAAATGTTCAGAAAATCGTATCGCAGTGAGTACTTCTTTGATTCAAAAGTTTTCCAGCAAATTAAAATGGAGTTCATAGAGCTTGACAGGTATTATAGACAGACCAATGCCCATTTTATTGACCTGCTAAATGCTATAAGAAATAACACTGTAACTGATGAACAGCTGGAAGAATTGAATCAGCGCTATGACCCTTCATTTGTTCCAGGCATAAATGATGGCTATGTGATACTTGTAACCACAAACAATCTAGCAGATAAGATAAACAACGAAAATCTTTCAAAGCTTAACACTAGGGCACATACTTTCTATTCCGATGTTTTTGGAAAATTCGATAGAAGCTACCTTCCTGCAGACGAAAAGCTAACTGTAAAGGTTGGAGCTCAGGTTATGCTGCTAAATAATGACCCTAAAAGGAGATGGGTAAACGGCAGCATAGGATACATCACCTCTATCCAAAGCGGTTCTATAAGGGTAAGGCTGTCAACTGAATCAACAGTTGATGTGGAACCGTACACGTGGGAGCTGACAAAGCTTGTCTATGACAAATCTTCCCAGAAACTCGTACCAGAAGTTGTGGGTAGCTTTACGCAGTACCCAATGATGCTGGCTTGGGCTATAACTGTACACAAGAGCCAGGGAAAAACGTTTGATAAAATTGTGCTTGACACCAGCTCAGGCGTCTTTGCCAACGGTCAGGTGTACGTTGCGTTGAGTAGGTGCAGAACGCTTGATGGCATAGTGCTCAAAAAGAAGATAGAAAAGAACGACATAAGGACTGACTGGAGGGTTGTGCACTTTATAACTAGGTTCCAGTACATGAAATCAGAAGAACTCATTCCTGTTGATGAAAAGGTAAAGCTGATAAACGATGCGATAAGAGCCGGTAAAAGGATAGAAATAACATACCTAAAGGCTAATGACGAAAAGTCAAAAAGGATAGTTATGCCTGAAAATGTCGGAAACCTAGAATACAATGGTAAAAAGTACATGGGCATGAGCGGATTTGATTCAAAGGACCACGATCATAGAAATTTCAGATTGGATAGAATCCTGGAAATCAAGTTAGTGGACTAGGTGAACTGCCCTTCCCCCAGGCACGGCATCCCACTTCATCTAACACTTTCGCACATACTTGACAGATATTCTTGAATGCAGAGGCGTGATCATCCATGAGCGTCTCCCCTGTTCCACAGCGAAGACCCCTTTTCAAACACAACAATTATAGAAGATACATCCTATCGAAAGTTACATGAGTTGCAAGTTAACTCCCTTTAAAATAGGTTCAGCTCAACCATAGTTCTGCATTATGGGCATACTTCAACTGTTTTAACAAACTTGGGTGCTAGCCTTTCTCTAAGCATTTTCCCCTACCGAGGTTTCGTAGATCCTTTTTCCAAATAGATTTGGCCATAAATTAACGTTATCGCCCTGAAAAGCACATTTTCGTAATTGTCAGCAACGTAGTGAGCTGCCTTGTTTATTATGCCCTTTTTCACGTTGTTTAAATACTAAAATTTGTTTCTGATCTTGGTAAGAAACTTAACGTTCTTTGAGTTTTGCACGTAAGAGTGGTAAAGTCACCTAAATCGTTAAAGCATAGGTACGCTATATGAACGCTTTATTCTGTTTAAAACTGATCCTTTACTCCCTGATCCTTCTCAAAATTTTGCATTGATTATTGGTTATATTTATTTTGCATTATGTTTTAAAAACATTTCAAGGATGACTATGCTTCACGAAAAGAGACCTTTCCCCTAAATCCCTGTAGAGTTAAAGCCATTCAGCTCGTGGATCATTTTTTATGTTTCTTGTCTTAATTGATGGATATGGCGAATCTATTCTGACAACCCTGAGGTTTATCCCCATTGCCTTACTCTTTTCAGCAAATTCCTTTTCACTGTGAACCTGATCGTATCCCAATGCTATTATGTCTGGCTTAACAAGCTGCACTGTCTTCATCAAATCATTTTCATCTCCAAGTATTGCTGCATCTACGTACTTAATCGATCCAACGAGCTCGCGCCTGAGAGTTTCATTGTTCATAGGATTCTTCCCCTTAAATTTTACCACATTGATGTCCCTTGCCACAACCACTACAAGCGCGTCACCCAGCTCCCTAGCTTTCCTCAAAAAGTAAACGTGACCTGGATGAATAATATCAAAAACCCCTCCCGCAAGGACAACCCTTATTTTGGACCTTCCTTCCTGCGTAAGGCTCATGCTGTCATCCCTGACAAGCCCCCTACTTCTTAGTTCACTAACTACATTTTGGTCCACAGGCACCCCTGTAAACTGAAAAAGGTAAACCTTAACGAGTTCTTCCTTCAATTTTCCTGAGGATCATGAAGTACTATTTCATACCATACATGCTTGCCGTCTTCGCCTAGATAATAGGCACCCAGCGCCTTCATATTTCTGTAAGTAGACAATACCCTATGAACCGCTATGTCTGCCTTCGAAACCTGGCCAGATATGAGCTTTGAGCCGCTGTGCTTTTGCCTTCTGCCTGAATTTGGCCTCTGTATTTTCATGCCTCCCCTACTCATCCTGACTCTGACCACTATGTAACCTGGCTTATCCTTGTACCCAAGTTCCCTTGCCATGTCAATCCTGGTTGGTTTATCAACCCTCGTTATCCTTGGTTCTGACCTCCACTTTATCAGGTATGCCTTATAATCATCTGGCTTCTCCTTAAAGTACTTTTGCCATGTTTCATTAATGTAATCGTACATGTTCTTCATTGTTTCAACGCCTCAATTAACCTCTGGACAGTCAAAGTAGCAGCAAGCCTCTGTGCTTCTACTGTCTCCCCACCTATATGCGGTGTGAGTATTACGCGCTCAAGGGAAAGCAGCTCCCTGTTGGTAGGCGGTTCGACTTCAAACACGTCCAGCGCAGCTCCACTTATGATTTTGTTCTTTATTGCATAAACCAAATCCTGTTCACTGATCACATTACCCCTTGATGTGTTTATTATGAATGCTGATGGCTTCATTAGCTTGAGCTTCTGCAGGTCAATCAAGTGTGCTGTGCCTTGTCCACCAGGAACATGCATAGTAACAAAATCTGAAACCCTTAGAACCTCCTCCAGTGGTAGCTGCTCCACAGATAACTCCTGTTTTGTTTTTTCATCAATTGGTATTACATCATATGCCACAATTTTCATGCCAAGCACCCTTGCAACCCTTGCAACACCCCTACCAATCCTTCCAAACCCGACAATGCCCAACGTTTTACCATTAAGTTCGTTGCCCATGTACTGTGTCTTAAGCCATTTCCCTTCTTTCATTGTTTTATCTGCGTTGCAGAGATACCTGCTGAGCGATATCATAAAACCTATAACCATTTCGACCACTGATTGAGTTAAAGACTCTGGGGCATTCACCACTTTTATTCCCCTTTCCTTAGCCGCCTGCAGATCTATGTTATCCAAACCAACCCCAGCCCTGCCTATAACCTTCAGTTTTGTTCCTGCCTCAATTATTTCACGAGTAACCTTTGTCCTGCTCCTTACAACCAAGCCATCATAATCTCTTACAGCCTGCTTAAGCTCCGTAGGCGTTATTGATGGCCTATAATCAGCATCAAATCCTGCGTTCTTAATCATTTTTAACCCCTCTTCGTCAATGGGGTCGCATACAAGCACCTTGCTCATGATACACCACACTAGGCTTTGGTTATAAACGTTTTTAACATTGTCGGTTTTAGCGTTTAGTATTCAGAGCCAGCTCAAGCTCATTATAAGAATTAATTATGGTATACCCTGAAGCCTTTCTGAGACGATTCATAATCGCAAGCCCTATGCCGCTCTCCTCAAATGGTTGAGCAACTCCAAAATCTACATCAACTGTATCCAGCATCCTTAAGGAAGCGAAAAGCCCACGGGCAACAGTATATAGGTTAGACTCTTTCCCAACAACTATGCTCATGACATCAAGTCTGTCAACCTGGATCTTCATTTCCTCAGAGCATATGGCGGCAACCTTCCAGTGCCTTGCTGATCCCTGAAGTATTTCCAAATAACTATCCCTACTACCAGCTAGGAAAACCCTCTTTTTAGGTGCATAGTGCCTGTATTTCATACCTGGAGCAATGGCAATCCCCGATTCAACATAACCTCTGGCCTCTTTGGGGACAATTACCTTGCCGATTATGGGTTCAAGCTCTTCAATGCTGAACGGACCTGGCCTGAGCAGCATAGGGGGATCCACTGCAAGGTTAACTATGGTTGATTCTACGCCGAAAAATGTTTCACCAGCATCAATTATTGCTTCCACCCTTCCGTAAAGATCCTCTATTACATGCTTTGCATTTGTGGGGCTAGGTTTGCCAGCAAGGTTTGCGCTTGGAGCAGCTATAGGGGTTCCTGAAAGCTCTATAAGGTCAAGAGCCACTGGGTGTGCAGGCATCCTTACAGCTACAGTTTCAAGTCCAGCAGTTACAGAATTAGGTACGCCTTGTGCTTTGGGAAGAATAAATGTAATTGGCCCAGGCCACACCCTTTTTGCAATACCTAAAATTTCGCTTCTAAACTTTGCAACCAGTTCTAGTTGTTCAATATCCTTTATGTGCACTATCAGTGGGTTATCACGAGGCCTGCCCTTGGCTTCGAATATCTTATCTGCAGCTATTCCATTGAATGCATCAGCGCCCAATCCATAAACTGTTTCAGTTGGGAATGCTACAATTCCCCCGTTCCTTATTATAGTTGCCGCCCTTAACAGAGCTCCCCTATCTGGGGCTATTGGGTCAACCCTTATTATTTCTGTATTCATTGTTATTATTATTCCTTCTTTACACGATTCCTTATATAACCGATCCTGCTGACGGTTACTTCCACAATGTCCCCCTCACCTAGAAACCTTTTTTCGTTAAATGCTGCAACGCCCTGCGGGGTACCAGTGGATATCACATCTCCAGGCATTAGGGTTATACCGTTTGACGCATATTCTATTAGTTCCTCCACGCCAAATATCATATCTGAAGTGCGCCCATCCTGCCTAATCTCGCCATTGACAGAGGTCCTTATGTTAAGGGAATATGGATCATCTATTTCGTCTGCAGTGACGACCCACGGGCCAAGGGGAAACGCATGATCCAGTGATTTCCCCCTGATCCAGTTTTGGCCATATGGGTTGAGGATATTTGGCCATCCCGTAGGAAACTGCAGGTCCCTGAAACTTACATCGTCAGCTACAGCAAAGCCCAGTACATAATTCATTGCCGCCGTTTTCTTGATGTACTTGCCCTTTTTACCAATTATGACAGCAAGCTCACCTTCATAATCCATCTTTTCAGACACCGCTGGCAGAAGGATGTCATCATAAGGACCCACCAGAGCATTTCTGAACTTTGTAAAAAGGTATGGTAACTCAGGCCTGCTAGCTCCCTGTTCCCTTTCATGCGAATAATAATTTACCGCTGCCAGCATTATCTTTTCAGGACGAATTACAGGGGGAAGCAGTTTCACTTCGGAAAGCTTATATGAAATTGAACTCTCTTTCAGCACATCATCCATTTTATCAAAGAGGTCTAGCTCAAGCATCGAATCGAGGCTGTCAACCCTCAGACCATATCTTGAAAACGGTTCACTTAGGTCTACTATGTTTCCATCATTTACGATCCCAACCCTACTCATACCCCCGTGCAGGTAATTAGCTATTTTCATTATGAACTAAGTGTAGATTGCCTCATGTCTTTAAACTTTAACCTTCTTTCCTTTAATATCTTTATTACCTCTTCAATGTACCCGTCAACCTGTTCTTCACTTATGCCAGCCCTTAAAGCAATCCCCTTTACGTGTTTCTCTACCTTCTTATAGCTCTTCATTTCTGCATTAAGCTTAGCCCATGGCACATCGCCTATTGCCCTTCCAAGTTCCTGAAAATCTGGAATGCTGCCCTCCATAATCATAACTGCGATGATTGGATAACCTACGTACTGCCTGTACACAGTTCCGTTGTCATCACTGTATACGCTTTCATCACCCAGAATTACAGTGTATTCCCTGTTACCCATTGATGCCTTTACCTTGTATATGTCATCAATCTTTTTAACCCTTCCACTAGCTAAAGCAGATACTGCTTCAAGCACCTTTATTCTAGGGGGCAAGCCAAGGTAAGACCTCATTAATATAAAACTGGCCAGCTAATTTAAAAATTTTTATATATCGCTAAACCGATATACTGTAATGGACAATAATTTCAGCTCAGCCAAGAGAAGAACGCTGATCAGCCTATTTGTATTCCTTGCCCTTGCGCTGCTGAAGTTTTTAATTGGGAAGCTGTTTTTAAGCCCCATACTTATAGCTGATGGCATTCATAACATGGCAGACGTGATAATGATGCTTGCTGCCTTCCTTGGACTTTACCTTGCCTCGCTGCCACCATCCACAAACTTTCCCTATGGCCTTTATAAGGGTGAAAGCCTAGTTTCTCTGTTTATGGGCATAGCCATAATTTACGCTGCCCTGGAAATAGCCATGACTGGATTTATTTCAATTAGACCTACAGACCTGGTGCCTCTCATAAGCACTGAAGCTATTTCAATTGCTGTAAGCATCTATCTCGGACACTGGATCTCAGGTTTAATATCTTCAAATTCATCAGTGATAAAGGCTGAAAGGCTACATAACTACCAAGATGGTGTCCTTGGGCTTATTGTAATAGCTGGCATATTTATGGAATGGATTGGCTATATATATCTTGCATATGCCTGTTTGATTGTAATAATTATCTATCTAATATACCAGAGCTATGGCATTATAAAGGATGCAACGCTTTCTCTGCTTGACGCGTCAGATAAAACCATTATACTTATAATTTCAAGGGTCATGAACCAGATAGATGGTATAATAGGTTTTCATGAATTGAAAGTGAGAAAGGCTGGGCCTTTTTATTTTGTGGAAATGCATCTTGAATTGCCTCACTCTCTTCCAGTTGATAAGGCTGATGTTATAACTGATTTTGTGGAAAAAACGCTTAAGGAGAAGGTAAAAGGTGTAGTTTCTGTAACCATTCATGTGGAGCCAGGAAGCATGAGTAAAAGGTGGATCTTGGCCTTCCCTGTTACTGGCGATGGAAGAATTTCACCTCACTTTGGGTCATCACAAGGGTTCTCAATTCTTCATACGCACGAAGGTAAATATGAATATCATGACAATCCTGCATTAAATGCTGAAAGGCATAAAGTGCAAATCATAATTGATTTCTTCAAAAAGCTGGGGGTAAACGCGGTTATTGCAAACGCTATTGATGAAACAGCAATCCTGGCACTTTCTGGAGCAGGTATAGATGTATATATAACAGATATCAGCACACCCCAAGAAGCATATGAAGCATTTAGGGAAGGAAAACTAAAAAGAACAATAACATGAATTATACTGCTTTATTGTTAACGTATAATTTTCCGTACCTGCCCACATTGAGCCTGAGCTCAGACCTAAATGATGTTACATATCCATTTTCAACCCTAACCTGATCCCCTTCATTGACCTGCTCTATCTGGTTGTTCCAAAGGCTCATTACAATCTTTCCACTATCATCCTCAATCACGCAATCTGCAACTTGAGCATCTTCCCCCATTTTAGTCTTTACATTCCTAGGCTCAGATTTGCTCACAACAACGCCTTCAACGCTTACACGCGAACTACCCATTGACAAGTCTTTTATTTTCAACATCTTATTGTTATAATAGCCACTTTATAAATTTATATATTTTAACATCAACTCATTCCTAAAAGAAATGCTAATCCTTTAAGGCTGATCATGGGTTTGTGGTTTATCGTATCCATTATCATCACTTCACCTATCAGTTCTGGACCGTTGGCCGTGCATCCAACTCATATCCTTAATTGGCTATCTATCATGCTCAGATATACATTTACTGCTTCAAATAAGGACAGATTAAATCTTAACTATTCCGTTTTCATATTTGTACCCTATAGAGAGCACTTGACGCACATTTACAGACCTGACCTTCATGCCGTATTCCTTGCCTACCTGCTCAATTCATGCTATCATTGTTGAGCAAAAGAAGTTGATTTCTTTCATTTCCTCTATTTTGCATTATCTCCTTTGGGTAACCAATGTTTATTTCATCTTTATCATAGATGGCCCTTAGAACTTCCCTAGCAAAGCTATATCTTAAGCAGAACAGCGTGCATCTTGCACAGCATTTCAAGCTTTATGCTCAAAGCCATGTTTTGCAGGCATTTCCTTTAAAATTCACTTTGTTTTTTCTTGAATTCAGTGAACACTTGAAAAGCATCCATGAGCCATCATCAACAGCAACAGTTGCAAGGTTTGCAATGCTCAAGTCTACTGATTCCTTCCACCCTATGGTTTATTATTGTTTGAAGTTATAGCATCTTTCTTTTCACATCTCTCGCACTGTTTCCTAATCATCCCTAGCTTTATACAAACTTTAGAAATTAGCAAAGCTGTCTTTCATACAATTATTTCCAGCCTTTTGCTATGGGAACCCTTATTTTCAAATTTTATTATGCGTATTTGTCCTATTTCCTTTATATCCTTTACGTGCGTTCCACCATCCATTTGCATGTCAAGCCCAACAATTTCAACGACTCTTACACTGTCAAGTCTTTCAAGCAACTCCCTTCCAGGTTTGGTCCTAGCTATTTCAGGTATAGAAAGTGCTTCACTCTTTGAGAGATATTTAACTCTTACCTCCCTACCCCGTTTTATTTCTTCGTTTGTTGATGCTTCTATTTTTTGCGCCAGTTCCCTGCTGAGCTCGGGAAAATCCATATCTACCCTTGCACGATCTTCATAAATTTGCCCGCCAGTAATGTAACCATGGCCAAAATCCCTCCTTATTATACCATCCATAAGGTGTATTGATGTATGTAACTTCATGAGCCTATACCTCCTTTCCCAGTCAAGTTCCGCGCTCACTTCCTCACCATGGGGCTCTCCGTCAAGTACATGAATTACTTCACCTTCCAGCTTTTTTACTTCAATAACATTAAATGTGCTTGAATTAACTGCCATTCTGCCAGTATCGCATGGTTGACCACCACCACCAGGGTAAAAGGCAGTTTTATCAAGCCTGAGCATGTTTCCATTTGACCACGTAACCCTGGCACGGAATGATTTCAAATATGAATCATTTAAATACAGAAGTTCTGTTTCCATGCTTAAAATTGATCCAAAAAAGTTAATGAATCTTTTGGAATAACTCGTTATAAAATTGTACGCTCATTCATTGTTTTAAACTTAATTCAGCAATAAATTAAACAATATTTTTATATGCCAAGCTGTAAATTAAGTGCGATCACAAATGGTAAGAGAAGTCCCTTTTAAATCAAAGCCGATAGATCCTGACTTTCTGAAAAAACCAGATGAATATCCTGTTACAGGGAACCATGCTGGTCACGACATTAGGGCTGAAGGCAAGGAAAGGTCTGATGCCGATGGAAAGCCATATCCAACAAAGCTTGGAATTCATGGCACTGTGGTTGCCGTGGATTTTGATAGCTGTATTGCAGATGGTGCGTGCATGGATGTGTGTCCAGTCAATGTGTTTGAATGGCTTCTGAATCCTGGCAAGTCAGGTAGTGGTAACGATAAATGGCCACTTGCAGGTGATGAGCAGTCCAAATACTATACAGACAAGGCAGACCCATTGAGGGAAAAGGATTGCATTTTCTGCATGGCGTGTGAAACTGCCTGCCCGGTTGGCGCAATAAAAATATCACCACCATAAAATAACCTAATTTTATTTAATTTTTTACAAATTTTATCTTTTTAATTATTATAAATTTCTTTAAATTCCTTAGCGTTTTCAAACATATATATGTTGTTGAACATTACATATACCTGGCTTTTACCCAGTATTTTCTTGTTTAATTCTTTCAGGTCACCTTCTGTGTACCTATAACTATAGTTTGTATCTTTGTTTCCTATTCCATGCAGTCTGATATATAAAATTTCACTGTTAGCCAGAGGATTCCTTCTTAAAGGATCATAAACGTGTACAATGCCTGTTTCTTCAAATATTTTTTTTAAGACTTCAGTATTTTTAAAGCTTATACCCCGTGGCTCCCATCCAATTCTCTTATTTCCTGTGATTTTGAAAAATTCAAGCGCATTTTTCATGTCAACATCAGTGCCAAAGCTGGGAGGCGTCTGAAAAACAAAAAATGATGGCCTCAAAGGTTCGACGGCAGCATAAAATGATTCCCAGAGTTCTATGTTTGCCTTGCTTGGTTTTAGCTTACCAAGGTCATTTTGCGGTTTGAAATTTCGAGCTCTCCTCATTGTTGGTGATTCTTGCCCATGGGTAATTCCCTGAAATACTTTAACGGTGAACTCAAAGCCTTCTGGTGAATTATTTCTTAGCCTTTTCATCTTATTAGGGTCTGGCATACTGTAGAACGTCTCCTGAAGCTCAACTGCATCTAGGGTGGAAAAAATTAGTGCTCTTGAAACTGGAAACCCACAGGTTCCCACCTTTACCGTTTGATCATCATCTTCAGCAGTTCTATTTTTGATTCCTTTTCAACTGCGATTGTCCTCATAACTGCCACATCTAGCGTTTCGCCCACTGTTACTAGCCCGTGCTTTCTGAGTACAACTGCCTGATGCCCATCTGCTATTGAGTGAGCTACAGCATTGGCAAGATCCTGAGTTCCGGGCTCAATTACAGGCAGCACAGGCACAAATGAGGTAAAGTATATTTTGGACTCCGTAAGAGATGTAATTATTTTGTCAGTAAGTTCTGCATAAACCAGCGCGTTCACAGGATGAGTGTGCACTATATAATTAACTTCCTTGCATCTTCTATAAATTTCAAGATGCATCCTGTATTCTGACGATGGTTCCCTTCCCTTTATCAGTTTCCCTTCGATGGTTATAAGCGAGTAATCTTCAGGGCTTGCATGCTGCATGAATACATTGGTTGATTTAACTATTATCCCATCTGCTGACCTGGCGCTAAGGTTTCCCTCTCTTCCCTCCACATACCCAAGAGAAGCCAGATACTGCCCAATCTTTGACAGATTTTCATAATCATTTGAAGCCATCATTCACTCACCGCAGGATATGATCCTAGGACCTTTATGAACGATGCCTCGTTTTTTAATTCGTTTAGAGCATTGATGACATCATTCTGTTCGGCATTGCCCATGAAATCAACAAAGAAAAAGTACTCCCATGGCTTTTCCTTGGTCGGTCTGCTTTCTATTTTTGTCATATTTATCCCATTATCTGCAAATGCCTTTAAGGCCCTATATAGTGCCCCTGGAACGTGCCTCACGGAAAATATTATCGACGTTTTCCCCCCTTTGCTGATTTTAGCCATTTCCTTTCCAATCACTATGAACCTTGTATAATTGTTAGGTGAATCCTCGATCCCCTCAGCGAGCACGTTAAGCCCATAGTGCCTTGCAGCCCTACAGCTTGCTATTGCTCCGGCGTGCATTACACCACCCTCTGCTATTGCCTTCGCGCTTCCAGCTGTATCATACAGGGGAACAGGCCTGAGCTTCATTTTTTCTATGAACTTTCTGCACTGAGATAGCGCCTGTGGGTGCGACCATGCTTCTTTAATTTCCTCAATTTTGGCCCCTGGCTTTGCCATAAAGCAATGCCTCACCCTTAGCACCTCCTCGCCAATGATCTTCACATCAGTACCAATCAGAAGGTCATATGTTTCACTAACACTCCCTTCAAGTGTATTTTCGATTGGCACCACAGCAAAATCTACCATTCCACTTTCAACACTCCTGAACACGTCAGAAAGGTAAGGAAGGGGCATCAAACTAACATCCTTACCAAAGAAATTAATTGATGCTTCTTCGCTGTATGCCCCAAGCTCCCCCTGGAAACTTACCCTTACCATACTGGCTCCAGCCACTTTCTGTACTTTTCCACTCTTCCCTTAACTATGTCAGTGAATAACAATCTGAGCTTTGTGGCCATTGGTCCAACCTTTCCGTTGCCTATGATCCTGCCATCAACCCTTAAAATGGGGGTTATTTCTGCTGCTGTGCCCACAAAGAACAGTTCGTCAGCAGTATAAAGCTCAGACCTTTCTATATCCCTTTCTATCACTCTTAATCCTGCATCACCTGCTACCTCAATTAGGCTCTTCCTGGTAATTCCGTCAAGAATCCCTGCAGAAAGCGGAGGCGTGATTATTGTACCATCCTTTACCATCATTATGTTTTCACCTGTTCCCTCACAAACCCTGCCCTGTTCATTGAGTAGCACTGCATCATCGAATCCACTGTTCAAAGCTTCAAGCTTTGCCAGCACGCTGTTGACATAGTGCCCGGTAGCCTTTGCAAGTATGGGCACTGTTTGCCCACTTAGCCTCCTCCAGCTTGAGACCACTATCTCTATTCCCTCCTTTTCAAAGTATTTACCGTAAGGCATTGCAATAACAAACACCTCAGTCCTTAGCTTCCTTACATCCAGCCCTATTGGGCCATAACCCTTTAGAGCGAGTGGCCTGATATAGAGGTCAACCCTGAACTCATTCTTCTTCAGAGTTTCCTTGATGGCAGATGTAAGTTCCTCAGCACCATAGTCAATGCCAAAACCGTAAAGCTTTATGGAATTTAGGAACCTTGCAATGTGATCTTTCAACCTGAAAACATATAGCTGGGATCCATCAGAATATGCCCTGATTCCTTCGAAAACACCTGTCCCATAAAGAAGCGCGTTTGTCATCACATGAACCCTTGCATCATCCCATGCTACAAATTCTCCATTATGCCATACATATCTAGCACCAATATTTCCGCTCATAATTATTTTACCTACATTACCCTTTTTAATGTTTTCCAGCTCTTACGAACGAAGGGAAACCTATTTATTGAATTCAAATTTTTTCTGATAAAATCTCTGGTTAGCGGATCCGATGGATACCCGGAGCCGATGTTCCCATATAGCATCCGCATTTTAGCTATCCTACTGTCCCTTGTCACCTTGGCTACTATGCTCGCTGCAGATACTGCAGGATATAGATCATCTGCATGATGGGAACTTATCATGATCACGCTCCTTTTAAGGAAGGATGAAATCTGACTTGCAAATAGCCTTTCACTTGTATCTGCTGCGTCAACAATTACCAGCTCGCCAGGAAGTGAATTTATTATCAGTGCCATGAATTTTGCCTCAAGAAAGTTCAATTTCATGTGCTTTTTGCCGTTTATTACATATTTGTCAATTAATGATGGTTTTAATTCCTTTATTACCATTTTTATACCATTTACAGCCTTTAGCTCAGCAAATATTGTTTCCCTCTTTTCTGGCGAGAGTTTCTTTGAATCTCTCACACCTAACCCTTTTAGGTCATAAGAGCTATCGATTGAAATCCCAGCAATAACTAGTGGCCCGAATACGCTACCTCTCCCTGCTTCGTCAATACCTATGATCCTCAAAGCAATAACTGAACAGAACAGATCTTCCTTTAAAAACCTATGTCATTTGATAAATATTTCTAAACTTCTATGATTCTGATGGCATCAGTTACACCCTGTTTGAGGCTTCTTGTCATAACAACCTTTTCACCAGATAAAATCAATTTTATTGACTTTAATTTTTCAATGGTTGCTGTTTCATTCTTTTCCTGCTCCATCAACACCGGCTTAACTCCCCAAGTTAACTTCAGTTTTTTTACAATGATGGGGTCCTGACACACGGCTATTATATCACATTTTGGCCTGAACCTAGCAAGTCTCTGAGGCGTTTTTCCTGTGTTTGTCATTGCCACAAGCTTACCGCCTATAAGTTCGCCAAGATTAGCTACGCCTTCTGCAAACTTATCGTAAACATCAAGCCCCTCTACGTTTGGCCTCACCCTAGAATATGTCTCAGCTTCCCTTGCAATGTCTCTGAGCCAGCTGATCACTTCAACAGGGTACTTCCCAACTGCCGTTTCCCCGCTAACCATCAGGGCATCCGCGCCCATGCTCACTGCCATAAAAACGTCTGTTATCTCTGCCCTTGTAGGTAGGGGGTTGTTTATCATTGAGTCCAGAAGCTGGGTAGCAACTATTGCTGGCTTACCATAGTTTAACGAATGCTTTATTATGTTCCTCTGAAGCTCGGGGATTTTTACCATAGGAAAGTGAGATCCTAGATCTCCCCTGGCAACCAAAACATAATCCGTTGCACTTATTATGCTCGTTATGTTGTTTACAGCTGAAATCGTTTCTATTTTAGCTACTATGAACATGTCTCTACCAAGATCCCTTACTGCTGACCTGAGCTTTTCTATATCATTAGAAGTCTTTACAAAAGACATTGCGACACCATCCATTCCTGCTTTGGAAGCAAATTCTAGGTCGTTGAGATCCTTCTCAGTAGGAGAATTAAGAGGATACTCTTTTCCCTGTATTGCTACCGTCTTCTTGGAGCTAAGTGTGCCTTCGATTATGAACGATACAATGACTGAACTCCCTTTTTTACTTTCAACTCTTGCCCAGAGCCTGCCCCCATCTATTATTACTGTATCCCCTGCTTCAACTAGCCGGTAGAATGCATCTGATTTGAGTGGTATTTCCCCATTTTCAGATATCTCATATTTCCTGCCCTTAACTACATCAAACTGTTTAAAATCTTCCAGCCTAACCGTTGGACCCTGAAGGTCAGCTATAATTGGCACTAAAATGCCCTTATCAGACTCTGCCCTTCTTGTTAGATTTATCAATTCCCCAGCTTCTTCATGACTTCCATGGGAAAAATTAATCCTAAAGGCATCAGCCCCCTCTTCGATCATTGACCTGATTATATCATATGATGAGGTGGCAGGACCAAGAGTTGCAAGGAGCTTTGTCCTAATTTTATTGATTTCCATACTTGAACTATTACCGAACCTGTTAATAAGCAAAATTGCTCATGGTTTCCACCAGTCAAATCCCAAAAGTGCAGGTTGCTTTCCTGGTACCGCAATTATGAACCTTTTTCTAACGCTCCTGGCAAGCCGCCCCGCAAGCACCAGTTCTGCCGCTCCCATCTGATGACCACCCTTTACAACATTAACTATGTATGGCGCATGCTCAAGCCCCGGTCCCTTCCTGTAAACCGCAAAATCACCACCAAACTTCATTCCAGGTATTACCACCAATCCCATATTTCTGAGGGCACTATAAACTGCATATTTATCCTCAAATCGGTCATATTTTGCGGCAAATATTTTACCTAACTCACTAGCGCCCATTACTTTTTCATTGCTGTATATTTCAATTAAACCCTTTTCCAAAAGGTACATGCCCTCTATAAAATCAAGCACTAGCGGGGAATCAAACTGCCCCTTTGGCTTCACTATTCCCAGAGGCTTTCCGTAAAATCCATTTCTGTAAAGATCGTTAGCCTGACTTATATCCCATATTATTATTGCCCGGTCAAGCAGGTAGCCAGTATATTTCATGATCAGAGCCCTATGGAGACTATAACTATATTGTCTGCTATAGATAGGCTAAGGTCTGCTATTCTATCAAGCCTTTCAAGTATATCCTTTATCAGTATGAGAAACTTTATGTCATTGACATTCTGAAAAGCGTTTAGCAATAGTTGTCTATATATCTGGTCTATTTCGTTTTCTGCAGTTTCTACAGCTGGAAGAAGCTCTGAAGCCTTTTCTGAATTCATCTGAAGCACCCTGACCATTTCGTTCATCTTTATCACTATTTCTACAAGCTTATCCAGAAGCTGGGAAATGTCTGCATCTATCCCAGCCTTCTTGACAGACTTGACATCCACCTGCTTTACTCTAAATGCAGTACCATCTATGAGATCCACAAGTTCCTCTATTTCATACGCCGCCCTCATTATATCCTCCTTGTTCATTATCATGGAACCCATCTCAGCCAGACCGCGCGTCAGCGCCCTTCTGCTGCCCTTTATGTCTAGGCGTATCTGCTCTATTTTTAAATGCGAATCTTCCCTGCCTGAATCATTGAACATCATCTGAGAAAGTTGCCTCACAGCATCTACAGATTTTCTGCTTTCATCCATTAGCACAGATAATATTTTCCTCTTTGCTTGAATTTCAGGTTCTCCTAAATACAATTATATTCATAAAATTTAGTTAGCCGGTAAAATATAAATATTGCGCACGATACAGCTGTGGGGCAGAATTCCTGCGTGGCTACCTGTTAAGGTTGAATAGATTGTGCCACAGGCCTGTGCAGAACAGAGCGCTGTCAATTCTGTCTTCTCTCCTCTGTGCTATTCCCCAACCAAACAGCTTCTTGTCTGCAGAGAATCCAGCTT
>OGCG01000532.1_pt1 | contig 23018 bp, 26 predicted proteins | sample 1570061 | NCBI WGS metagenome assembly OGCG01 (sample SAMN06268698, study PRJEB24515) | hot springs metagenome | isolation source: Joseph's Coat, Yellowstone National Park, Washington, USA | place: USA:Joseph's Coat, Yellowstone National Park, Washington, USA
TGGGCCAGTGGCCCCCGGGTGGGGGAGCAGGGAGCGCGTGTTTATGCAGAATATGCGGGAGGTGCAAGTTTTGAGTTTATCTTCAACTCTATGCCGCAGTCCATCCCGATCGGCCCCGCACGGTTGAGGACCTGCGCCATTTCGAGGCCACCAGGGCTCAGGACGAGGTCCTCCAGACCTTCTTCATCGAGCAAGATGGTCAGGCCGTCGGTTGGTTTACCTTGATGACCCCCCGTGCCAATCCGACTCCTGGAGAGCTGGAGGTGGAGTGGGGCCTTCTGCCATCCGCCATGGATCTGAGCGAAGCGCTGTGGAGCACCCTCGAGCGTGAGATCGCCCCCTACCGGCCCAAGGCCTTGGTGGCCCGGGTCAGCGAGGACGAACCCCAGGTGGCTTGGTACGCCGCCCACGGCTTCGAGGTCGAAGATCGGATGTGGGTCAGCACCCTCCTGATCTCGACTGGACCAGCGAGGTGGTGCAGCGGCGCTACTATGCCCTGATTGCGACCGTTCTTCGCGATGTTCCCTCGGCGGTGCCGATCGAGGTATGGCCCTTTGAGCTTTGGCGAGAACGGGTCATGGAGGACCCGCGTCTGATTCCCGAGGCGCACATCCTCGCGCTTGACGGTGAAGCGATTGTGGGGGTCTCTCAGCTTTGGGCGTCCTCAATTCGCGAGACCCTTCAGACCGGCCTCACCGGGGTGCTCCCCTCCTACCGTCGCCGAGGCATCGCCCTCGCCCTCAAGGTGCGGGCGCTGGAGTACGCCAGGGCTCAAGGCTACCGCTATGTCCGTACCAGCAACCATCAGATCAATCGCCCTATGCTCGCCATCAACGAAGCGCTGGGCTTCGAGAGAGGACCCGCCCGACTCCACCTTAAGAAGAAGCTCCTCTAGGAGGGGTGGTGCTTTGGATAGTCCAGGCGCTTCGCTTTACCTCAAGATGGGATTTCCTTAACTGGGACTTTGGATCAAGCCCTGGGGCCTCAAGCCGGCTCGATTAGGAGCTGCAAGGCTTGCTGCTGAGCGCAGCCCACCTTGCTCAAACTCAACGCCTGAGCGTTGAGTTGAGATTCGGATCGACACACGGCGCACTGGATGAGCCATAGGGTTCAAGGGAGAAAGATGTTCAGAATCCGTTCTGTTGTTCGACCTAATGACTATATAGCGATCGCTGCGCTCTTAACAGCCGCGGAGCCGGAGTGGCCCATGACACCTGAGATGGTGGCCCTCCAGGATCAACAGCGCAATCCCAAGCGCTATAGCGCTGACTTCGTCGCTGAGGACACCGATGCTGGGGTCGTGGGGGTCGCTGCCCTGAGCGAAGATGACGAGGCTTGGGAAGAAGGCAAGTACTGGATCGACGTGCGCGTCCATCCCGCATTTCGCGAACGGGGAGTCGGAAGTGCGCTCTATGCCCATGTGGTGGATCACCTTCACACTCAGGCCCCCACTGCACCCCAGAAGATGGTCTGCATGATCCGAGAGAATCGGCTCGAGGCGCGGGGCTTTGCAGAGCGGCGGGGCTTCGTCCTCGAGTGGAAGTGGTACGAGTTGCGCCTCAAGACCCAGGGATTCGATGTTTTCCCCTACGCTCCCGTCGAGGAGCGGGTCAAGGAGGCGGGGCTAGAACTCTTCAGCCTCGCCGAGTTGATGGCGGCCGATCCCCAAGCTGCGCGCAAGCTATGGGAGCTCGACTGGATCCTCATTCAGGATGTGCCTATGGGTGTGGCCTTCACCAAGCGCACGTTCGAGCAGTGGATAAAAGCAGAGCTTGAGGATCCCCACCTCGTCAAAGAGGCTAGCTTTGCAGCGCTTGATCCTCGGCGAGAGGACCCCCTCACTGGGAACCTTGTGGGTTACAGCACGCTCAAGCGCTACGCCGCTGGCGTCTGGGTGATCGGAATGACTGGGGTCCTCCCCGCCTATCGCGGTAAGGGGGTGGCCAAAGCGCTCAAGCTTCGAGGGATGCGCTACGTGCAGGCGCAGGGAGGCGGCGAGATCCGCACCTTTAACGATCCCCCCAACGGCGCGATGTATGGGATGAACCTTGCCCTTGGCTTCCAACCTTTTCCCTCGCACTTGCGCTACGTCAAGCGCCTCGATGGGAAGCCTGTTGAGCCCTTTGATGAGGAGACATACCGGCAGCCCCGGCCTAGGTGCTGAGCGTGGTCTGTTGGGATGACTTGGTGGCGTGTGATAAGAACTCCCCCTAGATCGCTCTGTTAGGATGGAGCATGGACCTGGCCAAACACCAACGCCGCCCCCGGCTGGAACTCAAGCTGCGGCATCACCCGGACAACCTGCACGCCTTGTACCGGGAAAGCGAAGACCCCGTGGAACGCTCCCGCTGGCACGCCGTTTGGCTCCTCGCCACGGGCCACTCCATCCCCCAGGTAGCCCAGACCCTGGGCTACTCCACCCGCTGGGTCCGCGATACCCTCCACCGCTACAACGAAGGCAAGCCCATGGCCGATGCCCGGCACCAAAACCCAGGCCAGCCCCCCTTGCTCCCTCCAGAGCTGCAAGAGGCCTTCCGTCAGGCCCTCCTACAACCCCATCCCCGGGACGGGGTATGGACCATAAGGAACGCCGCCGAGTGGCTCTCGGAAAGGCTAGGCCGTCCCGTGGACCCCAGGCGGGCCTGGAACTGGATGAAGCGCCTGGGCTTCGCCCCCTCCGCCCCCGTCCCCGGCACCGGGATAGAGATCTTGAGGAGGGGGAGGCCTTCAAAAAAAACTCCTCTTCACCGTCCTCCTCCTGAAGTACCTCTTCCCCTGGCTCCTGCTGGAGGTCTGGGCCTTTGATGAGCATAGATTGGGCCTGAAACCGGTGTACCGGCGGGTGTGGGCGCCCCGGGGGAAGACGCCCCTGGCCTGGGTGCGGCCGCGGTACCAGTGGCTGTACGTGTACGGCTTCGTGCGCCCGAGTACGGGGGAGAGCGAGTTTTGGCTGCTGCCCACGGTGAACGCCGAGGCCTTCTCGGAGGTTCTGCGGCACTTTGCCCGGTTGCGGGAGTCTGGGGAGAGGAAGCTCTTGCTGGTGGTTTTGGACCGGGCGGGGTGGCACGTGTCGGGGCGGGTGGAGGTGCCGGAGGGGGTGGGTTTGATCTTCCTGCCCCCCTGCTCTCCCGAGCTCCAACCTGTAGAGCGGGTTTGGTCCCTGGTGGACGCGGTGGTGGCCAACGGGCGGGCGGACACGGAGGGGGAGCTTTGGGCGAGGGTGGAGGCCCGTTGCGCCTACCTGCAGACCCAGCCGGACCTGATTCGGAGCCATACCCTCTTCCACTGGTGGCCGGGAGGATGCTGAGGGAATGGATCAGGGGGATTTCTTATGAGGGGGCTTTCGCAGGCCAGGGAGGCGAAGGAAAAAGGGTATGGGTCAGGCTCGGAGGTCCCGCTGCGCGAAGCGCGCGAGGCCCCCAAGGAGGGCAAGGGCGCTAAAGAGGAGGAGCCCCCAAAGGTACGCGAAGTTTATCCCGTGACTGAGAGGATCGTATCCGACCCCCCAGTAGAAGGGAGAGAGGTCCTGAAGGGGGGCAAGCCTCGAGGAAAGGGGGACAAGGGCGTGCCAGAGGTAGCTCACCACCGCCACCAAAGCGCCTCCCGCCAGCGCCCAGGCCCGCCTACCGAAGAAGGCCCCCAGGCCCAGGGCCAAGGTGCCAAAGAAGAGGGCCAGCAGCACGGTCATAAAGGTGGCCGCCGCTAGGCGGCCCACCCCTATGGCCATCCCCACCTGAAGCACCCCGCCTAAGAGCCCGAGAAAGAAGAGGAGCCCGGTGAGGAGCAAGGCCAGGGCCAAGGCGGCCCATTTTTCCAAGACCACCTGCCCCCGGCCCACCGGCTGGACCAGCAGAACATCCAAGGTCCCCCGCTCCTCCTCCCCGGCGATGGCATGGGCCCCGAGGAAAATGGCCTGGATGGCCAGGATCAAGGGAACCATGAAAGCGAAGAGCTCACTCTGCAGGAAGCCCTCCGGTGAGGTCAGATCCAGCCCCGGGGTAATGCCAAAAAGGCTGAGGAGCTCCTTAGGGGTGCGCTCAAAAAGGCCCTGAATATTGCCGAAGCTCTCCTTCACGGAAGGGTAAAAGAGCGCGATCACGTAGGCCAAGAGGGCTAGGCCAAGCCCGTAGCCCAGAATGGAACCCCGGGCAAAGGCCAGGCTCTGGCGAAGGATCGTCCCCTTAGGCATGGCCGCCCCCGTAGTAGGCCAGGATCAACTCCTCGAGGTCCGGCTCCTCCACGGTGAGGTCCCGGACCTCGTACCGGGCCAGGGCCTTGATGAGGGGGTCCAGCGAGCCCAGCACCGTGGCCGTGAGCCACGGGCCCTCCACGCGCACGTCGCGAAGACCGGGAAGGCCGGAGAAGGCCTCCTCGGGAACGGGCTCGGCGAACTGCATCCGAACGCGCCGCAGGCCCTGAAGCCTCCTTACCTCCTCCACCGCCACCAGCCTACCCTCCCGGACGATCCCCACCCGGTCGCACAGGGCCTGCACCTTGCTCAGCACGTGGGAGGACAGGAAAACCGTGGCCCCCTCCCGAACGGCCTCGCGCACGAGCTCCTGGAACGTCCGCTGGGCCAGGGGGTCTAGGCCCGAGGTGGGCTCGTCCAGGATGAGGAGCTCGGGGCGGTGCATGAAGGCCTGCAAAAGCCCAAGCTTCTGCCGGTTGCCCTTGGATAGGGTGCGGATAGGGCGGGTGAGGTCAAGCTCCAGCCGCTCGGCCAAAAGGCGCACGTGGCCCCAGTCCACACCCCCCCGCAAGGCCGCCAGGTAGCGCAAGAAGGCGAGGCCGCTGAGCTCCTCGTAAAACGCCAACTCCCCGGGAAGGTAGCCCACCCGGCGCCGCACCTCGAGGCTTTCCGAAGGCAGGGGCCAGCCCAGCACGAAGGCCCGCCCCGAAGTGGGGCGGAGCAGGTCAAGAAGGAGGCGGATGGTGGTGGTTTTGCCCGCCCCGTTGGGGCCTAGGAAACCGAAGACCTCCCCCCGCTCCACCTCCAGGGAAAGCCCGAGGATGCCCCGCCGCCTCCCGTAGTACTTGGTAAGATCCTGGGTTAGGATGGCCTTCAACGCCCTTACTCCCCCTTGAAGTTGGGGGCGCGCTTCTCCAGGAAGGCCCGCATCCCCTCCTTCATGTCCTCCGTGGCCGCAGCGTAGCCGAAGAGGTCGGCCTCAATCTCCAGGGCTTCGGCCAGGTCCAGGCCCTCCCCCCGCACCACGCTCTCCTTGGCCAGGGCCAGGGCGACGGGAGCGTTTTTCAGGATCTTCTGGGCGAGCTTCCTGGCCTCTTCCAGGGCGTCCTCCCCCACCCGGTTCACGAGCCCGAGGAAGAGGGCCTCCTCCGCGTCCACGTGCCGCCCGGTGAAGATGAGGTCCAGGGCCCGCCCCCGGCCGATGAGGCGGGGCAGGCGCTGGACTTCTTTTTTGAGCTCTCGCTTTCTCCAACCCCGCTGAAAAGCCAGGTTGAGAAGCTCGTCTTGCTCCTCTCGAGGTAGCGCCATCACGACGTGATGGTGGCTCCAGCTCAGACCACTTCGCCTCCGCTCCGGCTCAAAGCTCATCGCCACCCTCATGCACCGGAGCGCCTCACCCCGGTCGATTCCCAGCTCTTCCAGCACCTCTTCCTCGCTCATCTCGAGGACCTGATTCTTTGCCCGGGCCTCTTCCATCAGGACCATCAGGTCGCCGATCCACCACCTGACCTGACCGGCCCGCTTCCGGATCTCCTCGACGATCGCGAGGACTTCCCCGCTCTCGAGGGGACCCTCTAACCTGAGACCTGTGGGTTCGAACCGAAACCGCTCTGCTTTGAGCGCCGTTTCACCCCCATTAAATCGGATATTGGTCTAAGACGGAAATCGTTAGCAAATGCTTACCAAAGGGGATATAGCCAAAAAATGAAGAAATGATGAAAACTCCTTGAGTCGAGGAGTATGGACGGTGTTCTGTACGGTATCTTGAATGTGTGCTCTCGGCCAGAGTGCAGAAAAAACTTAGACCGAGTCAACGATTCTGCACCGGTGCAGAACCTTTGACTCAGTTCAAAGGAGTTGTATGGATCCCGTATTTATCCAATACAGGGCGAGATTCGAAGCGCTTCGGCTCTCACCTGTCCACCTCGCCCGCTTCCTCCAAGTTGAGCCCTCGTGGGTCATCCGCTTTGGTCGCCGTCCCAGAAAACTCCCCCACAACCCCCACAAGGGGAGAGGGGAGGGCGTCTTGTGGTTTTCTGACTTTGCGGTTGCCCTAGAGGTCAGGAGGCTAGTACTGAAAGCTTGCTTTTTTCAGCCTATACTGAATCCATGGCCCTAACCGTCAAAAACCCCGAGGTCGAGCGCCTCGCCGAGGAAGTAGCCCGCCTGGCGGGCGAGACCAAGACCGAGGCCATCCGTAAAGCCCTCTTGGAGCGCAAGGCCCGGCTGGCCCGCCTCGAGCGCCCGCGCAGCGAGGTCATCGAGGAGTTTCTGCGTGATATGCAAGACTTACTGCCCAAGGGTCGCCGTCCTACTAAAGAAGAAGAGGAAGAGATCCTGGGCTTTGGCCCGGAGGGCTACTGATGGTGCTGGACAGCTCGGTGCTGCTGCATATTCTTTTCCGCGAGCCGGGTTACCCAGAGGTTGCGCGCAAGCTGAACGGGGCTTCGCAGCTTTTAGTGGGGGCTCCCACCCTAGTCGAAACGGCTATGGTGCTGATTCATCGGGAAGGTAGTACACAGTTGCTCGTACTGGAAGAGTTTTTGCGCCGCCTCCGGGTAGAAGTGGTGCCTTTTACCGAGGAGCATTACCATGAAGCCCTCTCGGCCTTCCGGCGCTTTGGCAAGGGCCGCCACCCCGCGGCCCTCAACTTTGGCGACTGCCTGAGCTACGCGGTGGCCAAGGTAAGCGGCCTGCCCCTGGCCTATGTAGGCGACGACTTCGCCCAGACCGATCTGGCATGATGCTCGCGGCCTTTGTCCTCCCCCTGAAAAGCCAAGCCTGCCCCGACCCCGACGGCTGGCGTGGCCTGGTCTATGGATGGCTCAAGATAGACCCCGAGCTGCACACCGCCCAGCACAACCCCTTCAGCCTGGGCTGAGCGGAGCCGGGGGGCTAGTGGGTGCGGATTGCCCTGCTGGAGAAAGGGCTTTACGCCCGGCTCTCGCCGCACCTGTTTGGCTTGGTGGGCCAGAGCGTCAAACTCAAAGAGCTCTTTCAGGTCAGGGCGGTGCTGCAGGAAGAGCACCCCTGGGCCGGCCTGAGCACCTATCCCCGGCTCTTCCAGGGCCAGGCCAGCCCCAGCCTGGGCCTCCAGTTTGCCAGCCCTACCTTCTTCCGCCGCAAGGGGTTATCCCCTGGTCAGCTAGCTTGCTCCATCCAAACCCTAGAGTTGATGCCCGGTTGAGCTTCCGGGATGGATCTAGAGGCTCTGAAAGGCTTTGGGGCTCTTGGAGAGGACCAGGGGTCCTTGATCGCTCACCTCGACGAGATCCTCGATGCGCACCCCGCCGATCCCTGGTAGATAGACCCCTGGTTCGATCGTGATGACCATGCCGGCTTCCAGGACATCCTCTGAGCTGCTCGAGAGAGAGGGAGCTTCGTGAATGGCGAGGCCAACTCCGTGCCCCAGGGAATGGGTGAACGCTGAGGCGAGACCGTAGCCTTCGAGGACTTTGCGGGCCAAAGCATCGAGTTCTCGGCAAGCCATCCCGGGGGCTACAGCGGCCAAAGCGGCCTCCTCGGCTTTCCATACCGCCTGGTAGATTCGGCGCAGCTCTTGATTGACCGTTCCCACTGCTACCGTTCGGGTCATGTCCGCCGTATAGCCCTCGATGCGAGCTGCGAAGTCGAAGGTGACCAGCTCCCCTTCTTGGATCACCTTGGTCGAAGGGGCTCCGTGGGGCATGGCCCCCCGTACCCCAGAGGCGACGATCATTGAGCTAATCGGCTCCGAGCCTTCTCGGCGGAGAAAGAACTCCAGCTCGAGGGCCAAGTCGAGTTCGCGCACACCGGGCTTCAAGAAGGAGAGGATGTGCTGGAACCCGCGGTCGGTGAGCTCGGCAGCTTTCCGGATCTTTTCGAGCTCTTCAGGTTGCTTTTTACGCCTCAGCCCCTCGATCAGACCTCGGGTCGGCACCAGCTCAGCGTTGGGCTGCTCGCGAAGGGCTTCGACCTGGGCATAGGAGAGGTGATCGGCTTCAAAGCCAACCCTCCCCTGGAGACGTTCGGCCAGAAGAGCCCAGCGTTCGCTCCGGCCTACGATTCGCACCGGGATCCTGGACTCCTCCTGGGCCTGCACGGTATAGCGTCCATCGGTGATGAGGAGAGCATCTCGGGGGCTGAGGAGGACCTGGGCATCCTCTGGACTGGTGAAGCCGGAGAGATAGCGGACATTTTCGGGTTGGCTGATCAGAAGGCCGTCGAGACCGTCTTTAAGGAGAATATTTGCCCACATGGAGATCTCCCGAACAAGAGTCTACCGCCTCCCCCTATACTGAGGAGGTGAGGGAATACGTCTATCGCGGTCGGATCCTCAACCTAGCCCTTGAGGGCCCTTTTGAGCTTGTCGAGCATCGTCCCGCCGTCGCCCTCCTGGCTGAGCGAGAGGGCCATCTCCTCTTCGTTCGCCAATACCGACCGGCGGTAGGGAAGAGTACCCTGGAGATTCCAGCAGGCCTCATCGAGCCTGGAGAGACTCCCCTAGAAGCGGCTCGTCGCGAGCTCGCCGAAGAGGCCCAGCTGACCGGTAGCTTTGAGCACCTGGCGTCGTTCTATGCTAGCCCGGGCTTCACCGATGAGCGGATCGATCTCTTTCAGGTCCGCGAGCTCACTCCGGCTGAGGGAACTCCTGATGAGGGGGAGGAGCTCGAGGTGCTCTGGCTAGATCCTAAGGAGGTCCTCGAGGGGCTGCGCCAGGGTCGGCTTGCGGTCTCGGCCTCCACGTTGGTCGGCCTTCTTTGGTACCTCCATGGAGCAGCTCGCGCATCCCGCTGAGGCTCCTCGTGGCGGGAAGGTCATCGCTCTGGGGAGCTTTGATGGCGTTCACCTCGGCCATCAGGCGCTCCTCCGAGCTGCCCTTGCCCGTGCCCGACAGCTGGACCTCCCCCTGCTCGTCTATACCTTCGATCCTCCTGGGCGGACGTTCTTCTCAGGGGAGCCCTTGTTGAGCGAGCGGGAGGAGAAGCTCGAGCTCCTCGAGGAGCTCGGGGTGGACTTGGCTCTGGTCGCTCGCTTCGATGCCGAGTTTGCCCAGCGCTCGGCTCAAGAGTTTTTGGAGGACCTACGCGCTCTGGAAGCCCGCTGGATCTACGTGGGAGAGGACTTCCGCTTCGGCCATCGGCGCCAAGGAGGCGTTGAGGATCTCGCCCAGGTAGCCCCCGTTGAACCCCTCCCGCTCCTCGAGTGGGAGGGGCAGCCGGTCAAGTCGAGCCGGATTCGCGCCCTGCTCCAGGAAGCTCGCCTGGACGAAGTTCAGGCTCTGCTGGGCCGGCCCTATACGGCTCGGGGACGGGTCATCCCTGGCGATCAGCGGGGGCGCACCTTGGGTTATCCGACCGCCAACCTCGCGGTGGCCAAGAACAAAGCCCTTCCGCGGGGAGCTTTTGCCGTCTGGGTCAAGGCACCCCAGGGACGCTACAAAGGTATGGCCAACGTCGGGGTGCGCCCGACTGTGGGGGGAGGCGAGCTTCGCCTGGAGGTCCACCTCTTCGATTTTGAGGGCTTGCTCTACGGTGAGGTCCTCGAGGTCGCCTTCATCGCCCTGCTCCGCCCTGAGCAGCGTTTTGCCTCTTTGGATGAGCTCCGCCGCCAGCTTGCCCGTGATGCTGAGCGCGCCCGCGCCCTTCTTCAGTAGTACGACGAGGGGTCGACGTAGTTCAGGCTGTTCTGGCCGATGATGCCGACCGAGAACCAGACCTGATCAGGGGGGAGCAGGAGGCTTCCTCCGCTCACACCGAGCTCCTCGCCTTGCTCGACCCGCTCTCCCGGGTGGACGAGAGGCTGCTGGAGGTTGATGTAGACGGTGGCCAGGCGCTGGCTATTTTGGAGGACCACGGTCCAGCCCAAGTTCGCGATGTAGAGGGTCTGGAGGACCACCCCGCTGGCGGCGGCGATGACGGGGCTATTTGGCTTCGGTGCCTGGATCGCTTGATAGGTGTTGCCGTTGGCCCCAAAAGGCTCAATGACCTTGCCGCCTGGGACCGGAAAGCGGAGCTTGCCGGAGAGCAGTTTGGGCAACGGAGGTTGGTGCTCTTCGGCCAGCTTCTTCCGCTCGGCGGCGATCGCCTGGCTCAGTTGGTTGAGTTCGGCCTCCAGGGCCTGCTCAGCCTGGAGGCTTTCGCGAAGGAGAGCTTGCTGGCCGAGGCGCTCCTGGCGCAGGCGGGCGATGGTGTTGAGGGTTTGGGCTCGCTCGGAGTCAAGCTGGACGATCTTCGCTTGCAAGGCGACTTCCTGACGGTTGAGGTTCTGAGCCAAACGTACCAGCCGATGCTCCTCGTGTTGCAGGAGTGCCTCATCCTTGAGGAGCTCGCTGACGACTTGAGTCTGGGCTGCCCCGAGGTCTGCCAACCACTGAGCTCGGATCTGGAGGTCGAGGAAGGAGGATGCCTGGAAGAGAGGGAGGTAGTGTCCAGCCTGTTCCTCGTAGAGGCTCACCTCGAGGTTCTGGAGTTTCTCCTTGAGGAGGCTAATCTTGGCTTCGAGGCTCGCGATTTTCCCTTGGGTGGTTTGGATTTGGCTGTTGAGCTGGTCGATCGCTGCCTGAAGACGGGCCTTGGCCTGCTCCAGGCGGCCGAGCTCACGCTCTTGGAGCTTGAGCTCAGCGAGGTTCTGCTGAGCCTGGGCGCTCAGGTGGCTGAGGGCCTGGTTGAGGGCGGCGATCCGCTGGCGCTGGAGGACTTCCAGCGCCTGGGTGTGGGCGAACTCCTGCTGGAGCTGGCTCAAGGAAGCCCCCAGGGCTAGGGCGAGAAAGGGGAGAAGCAACAACGCCTTCAAAGATCGATCTCCCTAAGGTGGAGCCGGCTCGAGAGAAAGGCGCCTAAGCTGCCGATGAGAAGGCCGAGCAGGACCAAAGCTCCCCCCGCTTTCAGGAGCTCGGAGTTGCCGAGCACCGGCAAGAAGGGAAAGAGCCGCTGAAGCGCTTCCCCTAAGAGTCGGTAGGCAAAGCCCCCCAACAGCGCAGCGAGCACGCCGGAGACTAGGGTCAGGCTCAGCCCTTCGAGGACGAAGGGGCCTTGGATGAACCCACGGGAGGCGCCGATCAGCTGCATCACCCGGATCTCCTCCCGCCGGCTCTCGATGGAGAGGCGGATCGTACCCATGACGCTGAACAGGGTATCCAACAGGAAAAGAGCGATGAAGACCAGAGCAGCGGTGCGGGCTCCGTTGAGGAACTCCACCAAGCGTTGGGTGGTCTCCCCTCCGTAGACGACGTTGGTCACTCCGGGCAGGTGGGCGAGGCGGGAGGCCACGGCCTTGAGGGCGAGAGGATCCTTCAAGCGGACTTTGAGCGTGGTGGGTAGGGGATTGCCGATGAGCTGACTCGCCTGGGTCAAATAGGGATATTCGCTTTGCAGCTGCTTGAGGGCTTCTTCTTTCGAGATGACCTGAACAGAGCTGACCTCCTTCCAGCCTTGGATGATGGCGAGCAGGCTGCTGGCATGGGTCTTGGGGCTCAAGAAGGCGGCGATCTCGAGTTGATGCTCGAGATTTTGCACGATGGTCTGGGCATTCCAGAGGATGAGGCCGAGGAGGAAGAGCAGGGTAAAGGAGACCAAAGCGGTGGTGAGGGTGGCCAGCGTGCTGGTTAGGTGGCGGCCCATAGCCCGGAAAGCTTGCCCAAGTGCGTACACGGCCACAGTTTAGTCGCCTGAGGAAGGGCTTGGGTGAGGAAGCAGGAGGGCTCGGTAATCGTTAAGGTTGGTGCCTGTGGGTCCTGGCTCGAGAGTGCGGCCTAAAGCCCGGAAGAAGCCGTAGGCATCATGGGCTTTGAGAAAGGCCTTAGGGTCCAGTCCCTGGGCTAAGGCTTGCTTGAGGTCACCGGGCTGGTACCAGGCCCCCGCTGCCGGGCTGCTGCCGTCAATCCCATCGCTGTCGGCGGCCAGCGCATAGGCCTCGGGCAGCTCGAGGAGGAGCTGGAGGAGAAACTCCAAGTTCCGTCCCCCTCGGCCTCCTCTGCGCTCCAAGCGGACGCTGGCCTCCCCACCGGAGAGGAGGATGGGTCTTTGACCCTGAGCAGCCAGAAAACGGGCCATTGCGGCGTGAAAGCGGGCGAGCTCGCGGGCTTCGCCTTGGAAGCGATCCGAGAGGATCAGGGTAGGATAGCCCCGAGACTCGAAGAAGCGCTGAGCGCTCCGGAGGAGATCGAGGTTGCGGCCGATGATTCGAAAGCGCGCCTTGGCGAGTCTCGGATCACCTGGCTTGGGAGTTTCGGGAAGCTCTCCCCGCCGGCCAGCCTCGAGGTGGGCGCGAGCTCGCGGGGCGAGGATCCGGTAGCTCTCTAAGACCTCCAGCGCCATGGCGAAGGTGGTGGGGTCCGCCACCGTGGGCCCCGAGGCAATCGCGGTAGGATCGTCGCCGGGAACATCGGAGAGGATCAGCGTCTCGAGGGGCGCTGGACAGGCAGCGGCCAGCCGACCCCCTTTGAGGCGGGAGAGGTGTTTGCGGACCGCATTGATCTCCTGGATTCCGGCTCCCGAGGCGAGCAGGGCCTGATTGAGCCGGCGCTTCTCGCTGAGGCTGACCCCCCAGGGGACCACCGCCAAAGCGCTGCCGCCTCCTGAGAGGAGGACCAAGACGAAGTCGCCCGGGCTGAGCTGCTGAACCCGCTTGAGGAGAGCCCGGCCAGCCCGCAGGCTCTTGCGGTCGGGTAAGGGGTGGCTGCCTGGGATGAAGGTTCCCCCTTCGGGTGGCTCAGCCCCCTCGGGGGCCACGGCGATCCAAGGGGTCTTGGGAAAGCCGGCCCATGCTCCTTGGAGCATGGGCAAAGCCGCTTTGCCGAGGGCGAGGATCAGGCTGGGAGGGCGTTCGGGGAGCTGGGCCTCCGTGAGGCGCGCAGGATCGTGTTCCTCGAGGATGGACTGGAAGCTCTGGCGAAGCAGCTCAGCGGGATCCATCGCTCCAAGGGGGAAAGCGCCCCTCGGGATCAAGCGCGGCTTTGACTTTGCTTCCGAAGGGGCCCAAAGGGGGTAGGGGAGCAGGGCCCCCCTTGAGGAAGAGGGCTCGCCCCTGGAGGGGGCCTAAGTCCTGCAAAGAGCCTGGCCAGCCTAAGTAGAGGAGCTGACCGCCTGCAAGGTAGCGCCGAGGGGCCTGGAGAGGTTGGAGCAAAGCCTCCAGCGCCGGGATCTCCTTGGGAGTCGTGGGGACTTTGAGGAGGTGGGGAGTCTCCCAGGAGAGCACCTCCTCCTCCCAAAAGGCCTCGTCGAGCTCCTGAGCTCCGGGTAACCAGCCCTTGAGCCGTTCGAGGCGTTCGTCCATGGCCTCGGGATCCCCGCCGATCCGAGCGGCCAGGAGGATCTCCCCTTCAGGAAGGGGTAGAAGGTCGAGGGCCATGAGTTCCAAAGGAGAGCGCCCAAGCGCCTGAACGCGCTCGAGGGCTTCGCTGAGAGGAAGCCGAGACTGGAGGCTTTTGGTGGCCTTGGGTAAGGGGAAGACCTTAAAGGTGAGCTCGACGAGCACCCCGAGCTGCCCCAAGCTCCCAACCATCAGCTTGGGGAGGTCGAAGCCCGCCGCATTCTTGACCACCTTCCCTCCTCCGCGGACCAGCCGCCCCTTCCCGTCGACCAGGCGAACTCCCAGGATGAAGTCGCGTACGCCTCCGAAGCGGTGGCGCATGGGACCCGAAAGGCCAGCGGCCACGGTGCCTCCCAGGGTAGCGCCAGCTGCGGCCAGAGGAGGATCGAAGGGCAGGTACTGCTGGTGGCGCCGCAAGAGCTCCTTGACCTCGCTTAGGGGTGTTCCAGCCAAAGCGATGATCACGAACTCTTCGGGGCGGTACTCGACGATCCCCGCAAGTCCCCCCATCTCGAGGACCTCCACCCCAGCTGGCGCTTGGGAGAGAGCTGGCTTGCTGCCTCCACCTCTTGGAAGGAGCTTAGCCCCTGAGCGGACCGCTTCGGCGACTTCTTCAGGCGTGCGCGGGGACATGGAGCTCCTCGGGAAACATCTTGCCGGGGTTGGCCAGGCCAAGGGGATCCATCTGCTCTCGAATGCGGGCCATGACCTCCAGATCATCGGGGGAGAACATGGAAGGTAAGTAGGCTCGCTTTTCGACCCCCACGCCGTGCTCTCCGGTGATCGAGCCGCCGAGCGCGATGCAGAGCTTGAGGATCTCGCCAGCTAAAGCCTCAGCCTGTTCCCGGGCTCCCGGCTGGCGCCCATCGTAGAGGATGAGCGGGTGGAGGTTGCCGTCTCCCGCATGGAAGACGTTGGCCACTCGGAGCTGAAAGCGCTGGGAGAGCTTTTGGATCTCCTCGAGGGCCTCGCCGAGCCGGCTGCGGGGGACTACCCCGTCGTTGACCAAGTAGTCGGGACTCAAGTAACCGACCGCAGCGAAGGCGGACTTCCTCCCTCGCCAGATCCGCCCCCGCTCCTGCTCGTTGGCGGCGACGACCAAGGTCTGGGCCCCAGAGCGGCGGAGGACTTCCTCCAGGCGTCTGGCCTCAGCGGCCACCTGAGGAGCTTCCCCTTCGAGCTCGACGATGAGGATGGCCTCTGCGCCCTTTGGGTAGCCTGGGGCGACGGCCGCTTCGACCGCCTCGATGGCCAGCCGGTCCATGATCTCCATCGCTCCTGGCAAAAGCCCCTCGGCGATCACCGCGGCCACCGCTTCCCCGGCTTCCCGGAGACTGGCGTAGCTGGCCAGGACCGTGTGATAGCGCTCGGGTTTAGGGAGAAGGCGCACGGTGGCTTCCAAGGTCACCCCGAAGAGCCCCTCGGAGCCCACCCAAAGCCCCAGCCAATCTGGCCCAATCCCCTCAGCGCTCTCGCTCCCGAGCTCGACGACCTCTCCGGTGGCCAACACAGCCTTGACCGCCAGGACGTGGTTGGAGGTCATCCCGTACTTGAGGCAGTGCGCTCCTCCCGCGTTAAAGGCTAGGTTGCCGCCGATCGTGGAGATCGGTTGGGAAGAGGGGTCCGGAGCGTAGTAGAGGCCATAAGGGGCTGCCTGGCGGGAGATCTCGAGGTTGATGACGCCGGGCTCGACCACGGCAAGGCGGGCTTCAGGATCGAGGCGGAGGATGCGATTGAGCCGGTTGAGCGCCAAGACCACCCCGCCGGGGACCGGAAGGGAGCCTCCTGAGAGGCTCGTTCCCGATCCGCGGGCCACAAAAGGAGTCTGGTGGCGATGGAGGATCCGCACGATCTCGGTGACCTCGTCCTGCGTCTCGGGAAGTGCGACCGCTAGCGGGCGGCGGTGGTAGGCAGTGAGGGCATCGGAGGCATACGGGGCGAGCTCAGCATCCCGGGTTAGGAGGCGAGATCCCAACAGAGCGCGCAGCTCGGTGAGTGCACTGTTCATTTCCAACTATCTTAGCTTAGGCGCCTTGGCCCATGCTTAACCCTTGACCGCACCGGCGGTGAGCCCGGAGACGACCCAGCGCTGGAAGATGAGCACCAAGACCGCGATGGGGACGACCGCGACGACCGAGGCGGCGAAGATGTTGCCGTAAGGGACGGTGAACTGGCTGCCAAAGAGCGCGATGCCGACCGGAATGGTCCGCATGTGATTGACGCTGTTGAAGGAAAGGGCCATCAAGAACTCCGTCCAAGCAGCCGTGAAGGAGAAGATGCCGGCAGTGAACATTCCGGGTAGCGCCAAAGGAAGCACGATCCGGAAGAGGATGGTTCCGGTCCCGGCCCCGTCGATGCGTGCAGACTCCTCCATCTCCTTGGGAATCCCCAAGAAGTAGTTGTTCATGATCCAGATCCCAAACGGCAGGTTGAAAGCGGTATAGGGGATGATGAGGGCCTGGTAGCTGTTGAGCCAACCCAAGGAGCGCAGGATGAGGTACAGGGGGGGGACCACGGCGATCTCGGGGAACAAGGAGATGACCAGGATGGCGAGCAGAATGGGGACCTTGCCCCGGATGGGAAGGCGGGCCAAGGAGTAGCCGGCCAAGCTTCCGAGAAAGAGGATCAGGATGGTCGTCGAGAGGGCGACGATGAGGCTGTTGATGACGTAGCGTCCGAACGTGTAGTGGATGAAGTCCTGGACGTAGTTGCTCAGGGTGAAGTGGTGAGGCCAGAGGGTGGGGGGGATGGCTGCGATCTCGACCGGGAACTTGAACGAGGTCACCACCATCCAGTAGAAGGGAAAGATGATGAGGAAGAGGGTGATGGCCAAAACGAGGTAGCGCAGCCAGGCGGTGCGCCGCCGGGTTGTGCTCAAAGGCTCGCGCGCCTCACGGGTCTGGATCTGGGTGGCCATTATCGGCTCTCCTCTGCAACGATGGCGCCACGACCAAAGAGGCGGATGAAGAGCACCGCCAGGATCAGGTTGACGAGAACGGTGATGATCGCGATCCCGGTTCCGGGCCCGAAGCGGAGGTCGCGGAACATCACCTGCCAGGCGAAGATGGCGATCGAGGTGGTGCTGTGGCCTGGACCTCCCCCGGTGAGGACGAAGGGGAGGTCGAAGATACCGAAAGCTTGGAGCATCCGGAAGAGGATGGAAAGGAGAAGGCTGCCGCTCAGCAGGGGCACGGTGATCTTCCAGAACGCGATCCAGGAGCTTGCCCCGTCGATGGTTGCCGCCTCGTAGAGCTCAGCTGGGATGAGCTGGAGTCCGGCCAGCAGGATCAGCGCGACGAAGGGGGTGGTCTTCCAGACATCGGCGATGACCATCGACATGATGGCCAGATTGGGGGTGCCGAGCCAGACCACCGCGTGGTGGATCAGCCCGACCGACTCCAAAAGATAGTTGAGAAGACCGTAGGTCGCGTTGTAGATGTAGCTCCACATCTCGGCCGAAATCACTGTGATGAGCGACCAGGGGATGAGCATGATGGCCATGGCGACTCCCCGGCCCCGAATTGGGTAGTTCATGATCAAAGCCAAGATCATGCCCAGGACAAGCTCGATGAGCACGCTCCCAAGCGCATAGAGGACCGTAAAGATCAGGGAGTACCAAAAGCGTTCGCTGTGGAAGATGAGGATATAGTTGGCGAGCCCAGCCCAGGTGTAGTGGGTGCCGCTCAGGCTCAGATCCACATGGTGAAAGCTCACCCAGATCGAGTAGAGGATGGGGAAGAGGGTGACCAGACCGATGACGAGGCCAGCGGGAAGGAGGAGGAGGTAACCGGTCCGAGCGTAGCTGGCCTCGAGGGGGGCCTTGCGTCGTACCATGAGCAACCTCTAGAGGAAAGCTGGTGCAGCGCGCGCTGCACCAGCTTCGAGGTGTTCCTTAGAGACCTCCGCTGATGGCGCTCTCGATCTCCCGCTGGGCCTGAGCCAGGGCCTGCTGGGGGCTCACCGAGCCAGCCAAAGCAGCGTTGATGTTCCGGTAGATCGCGGCGGAGACCGAGGGGTAAGCGGGGGTTTGAGCCGGACGGGGCGTGAACTTGACCAGCGAGACGATCCGGAGGACTGGGTTCTTCGCCCGGACCTCGGGGCTCTTCTGGACTGCGTAGTTCGAGGGGATCTCGGAGGCGTAGGTGGCCATGATCGTCTGGGCCTGGACGCCGGTCATCCACTCGATGAAGGTGAGGTCGGCCTTGAGGTGCTTGGAGTGGGGGTTGATGTAGAGGTTCCAGCCGCCCACCGTGGAGTGCCCGGGCCAGTCGGCCGCGTTGAAGGTGGGCAGAGGAGCTACGCCGACCTTGCCGACCACCTTAGAGTTTTGGGGGTCCTGAGAAGCGGCCCAGGCGTAGTCCCAGTTGCGCATGAAGGCTGCCTCGCCTGAGGCGAAGGTGTTCATAGCCTGAGGCTCCTGGTAGGTGACGACCGCTTCGGGGGAGGCCCCGCTGGTGATGAGGCTCCGCATGAACTCGAGGGCCTTGAGGGCTTGGGGCGAGTCGATCTCGACCTTGGTGAGGTTGGCGTTGAAGACGCTCCCTCCCGCATCGGAGAGGTACTCCATCCAGTCGCAGGTCAGCCCCTCATAGGCAGCCCCTTGCCAGACGAAGCCGTATTTGACCAGTCCCGCCTTTTTGAGCTCAAGCGCTTCCTGCTTGAGTTGGGCCCAGGTCTTGGGGACCGGGAGGTGCATCTTGGCCAAGAGATCCTTCCGGTAGTAGAGGAAGCCTCCATCGAGGAAGAACGGTGCTCCGTAGATCTGCCCCTTATAGGTGGCCCCGGCGACCAGTCCGGGAGCGAAGCGATCCCAGAAAGAAGCGGGGAGGTACTTGCTCAGCGGGAGGGCCAGACCGTCGTGGCCGAACTGAGCAGGCCAGATCACATCGCCCATATAGACATCAGGGGTGGAGGAGCCTGAGGAGATCTCGGTGACCAGCGTCGCGCGGTTGGTATCGGTGTTGGTGGGCTGGGAGATAAGCTTGACGTGGATGTTGGGGTAAGCCTTCTCGAACGCGGCGATAAGCTTGGCTCTAAGGCCGTTGTTCGAGATGGGAGATGCGGCCCAGACGATCGTGGTGCTCTGGGCAAGGGCTAAGCTTCCAAGAGCCAAACCGGTGAGGAGGGTCAGTGCAGAGAGGATGTTCCGTGTGCGCATAGTACCTCCTTTGGAAATGCTTCCACAGGCTTCCTGATAGGATAAACTTGGGACCAGGGCCGATAGGCTGAGACGCCCTTTGAATCCCCTACAGGAATCCTGTGGTCAGAGCATAGCACACTCCAGAGGGGGAAGCCAAGACCGGGAGGAGATCGCATGCACGAAGCGCGTTTTCACAGCTGGCACCATCACGACACGCACCTCGAACTCGAGGGAACCTGGGTTCAGGCCTCCTTTCACCTGCTCGCCCGCGGCGAGGAGCGCTTTTGGCGCCTTTGGGTCTGGCAGCGCTTGGAGGATCGGACCAAAAGGAGCTGGGTCCTTGAGGGGCTTGAGGAACTGCCGTTCTCGGTCGTCGAGGAGCCTGGGGGGCTTCGCCTGGAAGCTTCCGGGATCCCTCCGCTGCGGCTGACGCTGGATCCCTTTGACTTCCGCTGGGAAGGCTTGGAAGCTTATGCCCTTGAGGGGGGACGTTTTCGGGAGCTGGGGGCTGCCACTTTGACCTCGAGCAATGAGACCACCTGGCGAGAGCTCTACGATGGGCTGACCTTGGGGGTGGGCCTCTCCTTGCTCTGGAAGGAGACCCCTCAGCGCCGCTACTACGGCCTAGGCGAGCGGACCGGCTTCCTCGACAAGCGGGGGCGGGTCTGGACCAACTGGGCGACCGATAACCCTCAGCACCATCCCGATGCTGACCCGCTCTATCAGGTGCATCCCTTTGTGATCGCCGCTGAGGGCCAGGAGGCCTGGGGCCTCTATCTGGACGAGAGTTGGCGGAGCGTCTTCGACCTCGCCGCGAGCGAGCCCGAGCGTTCCTTGCTCCACACCGATGGCCCCACCCTGGATCTCTACTTGATTCCCGGACCTAGCCCCAAGGAAGTCGTGCGTCGCTATACGGCTTTAGTCGGCCGTCCCCCGCTCCCGCCTCTTTGGGCCTTGGGCTACCATCAGTGCCGCTACAGCTATACCCATCAGGCTGAGGCGCTCGCGGTCGCCCAGGAGTTCCGCCGCCGAGGACTTCCCCTCGACGCGCTTTGGCTCGATATCGACTATATGGAAGGCTATAAGGTCTTCACCTTCTCTCCGGGGCGCTTTCCCGATCCCTCTCGGTTGGTCCGGGAGCTCGGCGAGCTGGGGGTGCGCACAGTGGTCATCGTGGATCCGGGGGTGAAGCGGGAGGGGGGCTACCCAGTCTACGAAGAGGGGCACCAGAAGGGCTACTTCGTGCGCAACCTGCAGGATCAAGAACTGGTGGGAGAGGTCTGGCCCAAAGAGGCGGTCTGGCCCGACTTTACCCAGGAGGAGGTCCGCCGCTGGTGGGGGGAGCTCCACCGCAGCTATACCGATCTGGGGGTTGCGGGGATCTGGAACGATATGAACGAGCCGGCCGCCTTCAGCGTGGAGGGGGTGCGCCCTCCGTTTCAGAATCGGACCCTGCCCCCTACCGCTCGCCACGGTGGGTATACCCATGCGGAGGTCCATAACCTCTACGGCCTCTTGATGTCCCGCGCGACCTACGAAGGTCTGCAGCGCTTGCGCCCCGAGCGGCGCCCCTTCGTCCTCAGCCGCTCTGGGTTCAGCGGCATCCAGCGCTATGCCTGGATCTGGACCGGGGATAACCACAGCTACTGGGAGCACCTGGAAGCTTCGCTGCCCATGCTCCTCAACCTCGGCTTGAGCGGGGTGGCCTTCGCTGGGGCGGATATCGGAGGGTTTTCTGCCGAGAGTCACGGGGAACTTCTGGCCCGCTGGACCTGGCTCGGGGTCTTCTATCCCTTCATGCGCAACCACTCTAGCCGCGCCTCGAGGCGCCAGGAGCCTTGGTCCTTCGGAGAGCCCTGGCTCGGGGTGATCCGGGAGGCCCTGCGCTTTCGCTATCGGCTCTTGCCCTACCTCTATACCCTGGCTCAGGAGGCAGCCTCCGAGGGGCTTCCTCTGATGCGCCCCCTGATGCTGGAGTGGCCCGAGGACCCTCTGACCTGGCATCTTCACGATCAGTTCCTCTTAGGGGCTGACCTCCTGGTGGCTCCCGCGCTGCGCCCCAAAGAGACCCATCGGCTGGTCTACCTCCCCGAGGGGAGCTGGCGGGAGTTCTGGGAGGGGAAGGAGCTTCAGGGTCCTGGCCACGTCGTGCTTCCCACCCCCTTCGAGCGGATCCCCCTCGTCCAGCGGGCGGGGAGCGCTCTTCCTCTGACCGAGCCAGCTCCCCACACCACGGATGCCTACTGGGAGGAGCTGGTCTGGCAGGTGGCCTTGGGCGAGGAGATCTACGGCCGCCTCTACGAGGACGAAGGGGAAGGGGCAGCCTCCGGCAGCTGGAGCGAGCTCAGCGGAAGCTATCGGGAAGGGGTGCTCCGCCTACGCTGGCTGGACCGTGGCCATCCCCGCCAGCGGGTCGAGGCCCTGGTCCGGGGGGTCCTTCCTCCCCGGGAGGTACGGGGGAGCTACCGCTATGTGGAAGGGGTCCTGAGCCTGGACCTCTCTGGGGGTGAGGTCGAGGTCATCTGGTAGGGATCTTGCGTAGAATGGCCCCGTGACACCTCAAGAGAGCTACGTTTGGCTTGAAGCCCACTTCAAAGAGAGCGCGTATCTCGCTGCCTTGGGGGCCTTGGCGGGGTGGGATCAGCAGACCTTGGCCCCTCCCCGCAGCTTGCCCCACCGGGCTCGCATGGAGGCGGAGCTCGCCCGCCTCCTTCACCAGAGGGCGACCCTGCCTGAGCTGGCCGAGCACCTCGAGCGCGCCTCCAGCCTTCCAGGAGCGCTTGAACAGGCGAACCTCCGGGAGTGGAAGAGGGCCTACGAGCGCGCCCGCCGGGTCCCCGAGGATCTCGCGGCCGCTTTAGCCCAAGCGTCTGCCGAGGGGACCGGACGCTGGGCTGAAGCCCGTCCCAAAGATGACTGGCCTGCAGTCTTGCCCTCGTTGAAGACGTTGTTTGCCCTCCATCGGGAGCTCGGTCAGGCCCTCGGCTTCGATGAGGAGCCCTATGACGGCCTCCTGGATGGCTATGAGCCCGGCGCTCGGGTTGCCTCGATCGCACCTTTGCTGAGCGAGCTCCGCGAAGAGCTCAAGCATCTCCTTGCCCGCCTCCAGGCAAGCCCCCATCAGCCTCGCCTCGAGCTCCTCATGCAGCCCGCTTCCCCAGAAGCCCAGGAGGCCTTGATCCTCGAGGTGCTCTCGGCGATCGGCTTCGATTTGAGCGCAGGGCGGCTCGACCGCTCTCCTCACCCCTTCACCCAGCGGATCACCCCTGGCGATGTGCGCCTGACCACCCGCTACGACCCTCACGCCTTCCACACCAGCCTGATGAGCGCTCTTCACGAAGCGGGGCATGGGCTCTATGAGCAAGGCCTCCCCGAAGAGCACTTCGGAACCCCGGCGGGAGAGGCGGTGAGCCTCGGCTTCCACGAGTCGCAATCCCGGCTCTGGGAGAACTTCGTGGGGCGCAGCCAGGGCTTCTGGCGCTTTCTCTGGCCCAAGGCCCAAGCTCGCATTCCCTCGCTCCACTCAGTTGCCCTCGAGCCCTTCTGGGCTGCCCTCAATGCGGTGCGCCCTGGGCCGATCCGGGTCGAGGCTGACGAGGTGACCTATAACCTCCACATCCTGATCCGCTTTGAGCTCGAGCTCGAGGTGCTGCGAGGGAAGCTCGCGGTCGAGGAGCTGCCAGAGGCTTGGGAGGCGCAGTATCAGGCCAATTTGGGGATTCGGCCTTCCTCCTTGCGCGAGGGGGTGCTCCAGGACATGCACTGGTACTCCGGTCTGATCGGCTATTTCCCCACCTATACGCTGGGAACTCTCTACGCGGCTCAGCTCTTCGCCCGCGCTCAAGCCGAGCTCGGGCCTTTCGAGGAGCCCTTCGCTCGAGGTGAGTTCAGGCCGCTGCTCAACTGGCTTCGAGAGCACATCCACGCTCAAGGTTCGCGCTGGGAGCCCCAAGTCCTCCTCCAACGGGTCAGCGGCGAGACGCTCAACCCCAAGTACCTCGTCGATCACCTCTGGGCCCGCTATGGTGCGCTTTACGAGGGGTCGCCGTTTTAAGAGTGGGATGAAGGCAGCCTTGGCGTTAGATCAGTTGCAGGCTCCTCATGGTTCTGGCATAACAAGGCTACACTTCCCGGGTATTGAGGGAAGAGTTTTCTTTCCTGAAGAGCCGCCTTCCCTCTCTGTGGACGAGGTCGTACTACTGCGAATCGATGGGGGACATATCGGAAGAGACCATCCGAAAGTCCATCGAAGACCAGAAGGGCTTTAACTGTATCCACAGAGAGGGAAGTCACCCGAAATCTGACCCAGTCTAACCCATTGTGGAAGTGGACCCCCAGGACACCTCCACGATAGGAATGCTCAAGTACGCCCCTCCGTTGTCCCTCTCCAAGGACGTA
>OGCG01000534.1_pt1 | contig 22977 bp, 23 predicted proteins | sample 1570061 | NCBI WGS metagenome assembly OGCG01 (sample SAMN06268698, study PRJEB24515) | hot springs metagenome | isolation source: Joseph's Coat, Yellowstone National Park, Washington, USA | place: USA:Joseph's Coat, Yellowstone National Park, Washington, USA
GCGAAGACGGCACCGGCTCCACGCCGGACAAGACCGCCACCGCCACCCGGCAACGGGTGGCTCCGAAGCCTGTTCTCGTCAGAGGTGACAGATGAGACAGATTTCGGAACGGTTGTGAACGCCAAGGGTTGTTTTCGGGGTGGGATGCTTTTTGAAGATGCTCTCTTGGGACCCCGCTGCCTCTAGGCTCCAAGCGGTGAGCGATCGCGACGCCGCCGAGGGGCGAGCAAGGAGAGAATTGAGCCTTGAGGAGGCGGTCGCTGCTGCCTTGGAGCCAGCACTGGTGGAGGACATGGCCGACATTGCAATCGAGGAGCTCCGGGAGCGCAGGAGGCTCTGCAACGAATTGGAGGTGGAAGTTTCCTACCTGAGAAGGCTGGCTCAGGGGCGCATGGACATTCTTCAGGCAGAGCTGGAGCGCCGGGAGGCGGGGGGGGACCACCCGGAGCTGGTTGCTCGCCTGGCCGAGGCTCTGGGCGATCGCATCGTGACCGGTGGAAGCGGCAGGTTGGCTTTGCTCATGGCTCCCGACCTGGAAGACCCCGCTCTCACCTCAGAGCTGGATCGGGTGGTCGACCCGGCCATAATCGCACGGGCAGGCGAGCTCTCTCCTGAAGAGATCGGAGCGGCGCTCGCAGCCCTCGGCGAATACGAGCGCCACATCTCGGAGCTTCGGCGCATGCTGCATGATCGGATAGACGCCTACCAGGCAGAGCTGGTCCGTCGGTATCGTGAGGATCTGGCCAGGGTGGACGACCTGCTCAACTGAGCCTGAGAAGGTCTGGGGCGCGTGGTATTGCTGATGCCGGGGTAGCCTTTCTTTGGTGCTCCGCAGCTTGGTGATGCTTTCGATGCATACCTCTCCGCTTGCACAGGCGGGGATGGCGGATGCTGGCGGGATGAATGTGTATGTGAGGGAGGTGGCGGCTGCACTTGCCAGGAGAGGGGCAAGCTGCCATGTCTATACCCGTCGGGACTCGCCCGACCAGCCCGACCGGATACAGGTGGAGCCCGGTTTCTGGGTTCACCACGTAAAGGCGGGGCCGGAAAGACCTCTAAAACTGGAGGAGCTGGATTCCTACTGGGAGGAGTTCGCTGGGGCCGTCCGGCGCTCCATTGAAACCGAATTGGACCTTGTCCAGGCTATACACGCGAACTACTGGCTTTCGGCAGCTGCCGGACATCGGCTCAAGCACGAGCTTGGGATCCCCTTGGCCTGTAGCTTTCACACCCTGGAGAGGCTGAAGCGACGCTCAGGGCTGCCAGGTGAGCCAAATGAGGCCAGGGCCGAGGCGGAGGAGGCAGCCATCCGCTGCGCCGACGTGGTGCTGGCCACCTCTCGCGCGGAGGCTGGCGCGCTGGTCGACTACTACGGGGCAGCTCCGGACAAGGTGGCTCTCGTACGGCCCGGTGTGGATCATGCCTTCTTTGGACCCGGGCCAAAGTGGGCTGCCCGGAGGGCGGTAGGCGAGCCCAATGGGACCTTGTTGTTGTTCGTCGGGAGGATTCAGCCACTCAAGCGGCCAGAAGTGGCGGTCGGAGTGTTAGCGGATCTTCCAGCAGATCTGGGTGCCAGGCTGGCGATTATTGGTGGCCCCAGCGGACCTGAGGGCGAAGCCAGCCTCGCCAGCCTAAAACGCTCCATCCAGGAGCTCGGCCTCGAGGCGAGGGTGAGGATTTTGCCACCTCTTCCCCATCAACTGCTTTCCTGTTGGTATCGGGCCAGCGACTTGTGCTTGGTGCCGTCGGTATCCGAATCGTATGGGCTGGTGGCTCTAGAGGCATCTGCTTCGGGGTTGCCAGTCGTGGCGAGCGACGTAGACGGTCTTCGTGACGTCGTAGTCTCCGGCCTGAACGGATATCTGGTTCCCCCTGGGGAACCGGCGTCATTTGTCGCGGCTGCCATTCGGATCCTGAAGGATCCGGAGGAGGCGGCAAGGCTTTCGCGAGGCGGAGTGGAGCTAGCCCGGGAGGCCACTTGGTCGCACACGGCTGCCGCTCTGGAGGAGGTACTCGGTGCGCTCGAGCGGTCCCGACTCGCGGACTGCAGGTGTTAGAGGAGAGTCTGCGTGGGCCAGGTGGTGATAGTTGGGGGGGGCCGGATGGGCGAGGCCCTGGCTCGGGGGCTTGTCGCGGCTTCCTGGGCGGAACCTGGCGAGATCTGGGTGTGTGAGAGCCGTAGCGAGCGCCGCCAGGAGCTTCAAGAGTCCCTAAAGGGCCTGCGGGTTGTTGAAGCGCCTCCTCGGGAGGGAATCCCCGCGGTGTTGGCGGTCAAGCCTCACGACGCTGCTCGGGCAGCAGCAAGCTTGCGGGAGGCGGGAGCGCGAAAGGTGCTCTCCATCATGGCCGGGGTCCGACTCGCGCAGTTGCAGGAGTGGTTGGGACCAAAGACTGCGGTGATGAGAGCCATGCCCAACGTGGGGGCGTTGGTGGGGCACTCCGCCAGCGCTCTCTCAGCGGCCGGGACGGCATCGCCTGAGGATGTGGCCTGGGCCCAAGGCCTCTTGGGGTCTGTAGGGGTCTGCGTCAGGGTTTCCGAGGAGCTTCTCGATGCGGTGACGGGCCTTTCGGGATCGGGACCTGCGTATTTGGCTTTGGTGGCAGAGGCAATGGTCGAAGGGGGCGTCGCGGCAGGCCTAGGCCGCAACGAGGCGAGCCGGCTCGTTGCCGAGACCTTTCTTGGTGCAGCCAAGCTGATCTCGGAGCGAGGTGTTCGCCCTAGCGAAGTGAGGGAGATGGTCACCTCGCCGGGAGGTACCACCGCGGCGGGCTTGTTGGTGCTTGAGCAGGCCGCCGTAAGGGCGGCCTTCGTCCAAGCGGTGCTGGCTGGCCGAGACCGGGCCACTCAGCTTGGTTGAGGGCTCCGACAGAGCCACACCAAGTCGCCGGGGGCCAGCTCGAGAGCGCTTGCAGCCGAGGCCCCGTTCGCCACTATTGCCAGGCGGCCGTCTGAGTCCAGGAGGAGGCCAATTTCTCCTGTGTCCAAGTCGGCGAAAGACGAAACCACCCTGGCCCAAGTCTCCTGGCCGTCCTTTGACAGCCGTATGAGCCCACCTAGGCGCTCCAAATCCTCTCTGGTGCCCCATACCTGCACGTTGCCGTAGATATCTACCCAGCTCACCTCGGTCTCCAGGCATTCGCCGACCCAGTTATATCGAGGGGGCTCCAGGCCCTCCAGCGCTTCTGGGTCCAAGGGATCGCCTAAGTCGTAGAGGTCTGCTCCGGCCGCAAGCGCTGCTATGGCCGGAGCGAATACGTCTCTTCCGTCGAAGGTCGCTCCTCGTGCTCTCTCCGGCCCGCTCCAGGGCGCCCTGGCCGGCTCCAGCTTGCTCCGGTCCAATACGACGGCTCTTTTGACGCCGCCGGCGCTTCTTGCAGCTGGGATGATGAGTCCGTTGTCTGGGGCCACGAAGAAGAAGTTGCCCGCTCGGGCCGCTATGGGGCGCCGCTTGGTGCCAACTCCAGGGTCTACGACTGCAAGCACCAGGCCGGGCCCGAGGTAGTCCATCGCCCTTGCCAGGCAGAGAGCTCCCCAGCGTACCTGCTGGCGGGGGACATGGTGGGTCAGGTCGATGACCCTGGCGGCCGGGCATAGACGTTGCAGAACGGCGTGGACCACGCCCACGAACTCGTCCTGGAGACCGTAGTCCGAGAGGAAATAGATGACCGGCTCAACCGACTGCTTCGCTGTAGCGCTGTGCGAGGTAGTAGTCGACGTCTTCCTCCCTTATCCGATAGGAACGCCCTACCCTCACCGCGGCCAGCTGGTGCGAGCTTATGAGGCGATAGACAGTCATATTGGACACTCGCAAGGTGGCCGCGACCTCTGCTACGGTCAGATACCGGCTCTGAGCCTTGGGTAGCTGTTCCAGCTCTATCACCCCTCTCCGCCCTTTCTTATTGTAAGTTGGCGGCGGCGTCACAGAAAGCCGCCTTCTCCAGCTTTGAGCGGTAGTTTGATCACGTGGTGCGCTGCGATTGCTACCGCCGGCGGTGGATGGGGTGTGGCGCACCTGGGCTCCTTTTCGTGCGGGGCCATGACTGCTAGTCGAAGCCCGGAACTAGACGTGCCCGCCGGTGGCCAGCCTGGCTTTGCTGTCATGTTGCTCTTGGGGGGCCGTCGCTGCTTGGTAGTCGGCTCCGGGCCGCAGGCCATCTCCAAGGTCCGCCAGCTTCACGAAGCCGGCGCTCAGGTGAGGCTTGTCGCAGAAAAGCCCGTTCTCGAGCCGCTGCCTGACGAGGTCGGCTACGAGATTCGCCCATATCAAAAAGGCGAGGTCGACGGCTACTTCCTGGTGGTGGCGGCTTCTGATCCGCAGACCAACCGGGAGATCTTCCTCGATGCCGAGGAGGCGGGGGTATTCGTGAACAGCCCGGATCAGCTGGATGCCTGCTCGTGCATTATGCCAGCGGTGCTCAGGAGAGGGCCGGTTGTCGTGGCTGTGTCAACCTCCGCCCAAAGCCCAGCACTGGCTGTGCATCTGCGCAACAGGTTTGCCCAGGAGATTGGGCCAGAGTGGGGAGAGTTGGCTGAACTCCTCGGGTGCCTGCGCCGCAGCCTCGCCGAGAAGGGCGTTTCGCCGTCCAGCGTTGACTGGCACAAAGCGTTTGACGCGAACATCCTCTCTTTGTTGAGGGCTGGCCGTAAGCAGGCTGCCCAGGAGGTTCTCGAGCGATGCCTATCCTGGTAGTGGGTCTTCACGCCCGAAGTGCCCCATTGGAGCTCGTAGAGGCTAGCTCGATCTCGGGGGAAGCTCTGGAGAAGGCTGCCCTCACGCTGGCATCCTCGGCCCACATCGACGGAGCGGTGGTCTTGTCGACCTGCATGCGCACTGAGGTGTATGCCTCAGCAGAGGAGTTCCATCCTGCGCTTGGAGCAGTCGGGGAGTTCCTCGCAGGCCTTGCCCAAGAGGATCCTCAAAGGCTGAGCCCCTATCTCTATTGCTACTGGGATCAAGGGGCAGCGCGACACCTCTTCCGCGTAGCTGCGGGCCTCGATTCGGCTGTGGTCGGAGAAGGAGAGATCCTGGGCCAGGTGCGAAAAGCTTGGCGGGTCTCGCGCACGGCGCGAGCCTCTTCAGCGGCTTTGGACGCGCTTTTCAGGGCGGCCTTGGGAGCAGCGAGGGCGGTTCGCTCTAAGGCGGGCCCCTCCAGGGCCTCCTGGTCGACGGCTGGGCTCTCGGTCGAGCTGGCAGAAGCGAAACTTGGCACAATCGAAGGAAAGCGAGCGGCGGTAGTGGGATCGGGCGAGCTCGCAAGAGGGCTCGTTAGACGCCTCACCAGAAATGGTGCCCTGGTCAGCGTGGTTGCTCGAAGGGGAAGCGAATCGGCCTCGGAACTGGCTCGTGCTCGGACGGTGAGCTTGGTCGACCTGGAAGCGTTGCCTGATGCCCTGGTTTGGGCGGATGCAGCCTTCTTCGCTCTAGGGGGTTCTGCCGGCCAGTTCGGCGTGGAAGTCATTTCCAAAGCGTCGCCTCTAGTGGCCGTGGATCTCGGACTGCCGCGCAACCTCGACCCCTCCGCCAGAGGTCTGCCAGGCGTGGTTGTCTTGGACCTGACTGATCTCTCAGAACTTGCTCGGAGGCGCAAGGAGGAGATGGCTGCATGGGAGGAGCGCGCCGCCGAGGCCCTCGAGGAGGAGTTCGCGGCGTGGTCCATGCGCCACTCCCGGCCTGAGGCCATGGCGGTCCTGGCTCGGCTTCGAGCGTGGGCCGATGAGGTGCGTCGGTCGGAGATCGAACGCTACGAGAAGCGGCTCGGCGTATTGGACGAGCGTCAGCGCAAGGCGCTGGACGCGCTCACGTCGTCGATAGTCTCGCGGCTATTCCACAAGCCGTCGGTGCTGCTCAGAGAGGAGTTCGGATCTAAGGCTGGGGAGCGGCTGGCCGAGGCGGTCGAAGTTCTCTTCGGCCTGCGGGAACCGACGAGGAGGACCGATTGGCGCTCGGAGGTGGATTTCGAGTTGGGAAGTGGTGGCCCGCTTGAGGCCGCTTCGCCTGGCGACTAGGCGGAGCCCACTTGCTATCTGGCAGGCTCGCTATGTCGGAGACAAACTTGGCGTTCCCTACGAGCTCGTAGAGGTGTCCACTGCCGGGGACCGCGACCTCTCCCGTCCTCTGGCAAGCCCCGGACAGCCCGGCTTGTTCGTCAAAGAGGTCCAGCAAGCCGTAGTGGAGGGGTTCGCCGATGCCGCGGTGCACTCGGCAAAGGATCTCCCCTCAAAGAGCCACCCTGATCTCAGGATCGCGGCCGTGCCCGTCCGCCATGACCCAAGGGATGCCTTGGTGGGCCGTGCACTCGAGGAGTTGGGAAAGGGGGCGGTGGTGGCTACGAGCGCGCCTAGGCGCCGAGCCCAGCTCGCGCACCTGAGGCCGGATCTCTCCTTTGTAGCGTTGAGAGGCAACCTGGAGAGGCGGTTGAGCAAGGTACCAGAGCTCGGTGCTGCGGTAGTGGCCGCCTGTGCTCTTGCTCGTTTGGGGCTTTTGGAGAGGGCTGCCCAGGTCCTTCCGACAGAGTTGATGCTTCCTCAAGGTGGACAAGGCGCGATCGCCGTCGAATGCCGGAGTGGGGATCTCTCAACGCTGGAGCTGCTATCAGGCATCGACGACCCCCAGGCCCACGCGGAACTCATCGCGGAGCGGTCGTTTCTATCGGCCCTGGGAGCCTCCTGCGACATGCCGGTCGGCGCATATGCTCGGGTGCAATCGGGCATGTGTCGGCTGGAAGCTGTGGTGGCTAGCGAGGATGGCAGGGCACTCCTAAGGCGCTCGGCGGTAGGCGCCGACCCCTCCGAAGTGGGATGCAGGCTGGCCGAGGAGCTGGCTGGCCAAGCCACCTGGCTCTAGTGACTGGTCGGTTCCCGTGACCGTTTATCTCGTGGGGGCGGGGCCGGGAGACGCGTCGCTTCTCACGTTAAGGGGCTTGGAGCTGCTTCGTCGGGCCCAAGCTGTAGTGCACGACCGGCTTTGTCCAAGGGGCCTCCTCGAGCTCGCCCCAAGAGACTGCGTCTTCTACGACGTGGGAAAGGTGCCGGGAGGGGGATGGAGCCAGTCGGAGATCAACCAACTCTTGGTGTCCCTGGCCAAGCGCCTTGAGAGGGTCGTGCGCTTGAAAGGGGGGGACCCATTCGTGCTCGGCAGAGGCGGAGAGGAGGCGCTCGCCTTGTCCGAAGCCGGCGTGGACTTCGAGATAGTGCCCGGAGTCAGCGCTGCAACCGCAGCTCCGTTGCTTGCAGGAATCCCGGTAACTCACCGCGGCATCTCGAGCGGCTTCGTCGTCCTGAGCGGGAAGTTGGCGGAAGGTGGGGAGCCTGACTGGCGGACCATAGCCCGAAGCGGTCTTTCAATCGTGGTGCTGATGGGGGTGGCTTCAAGGGGAGAAGTGGCTTGGCGGCTCATCGAGGCTGGAATGAGCCCGGCCACTCCTGCTGCCGCAATATCTGACGCGAGCCTCGCCTCGGAGCGAACCTGGCGGGGACGTCTGGGGGAGCTGGCCAAAGCACCGATCACCGCCCCGGCCACGATAGTGATCGGGGAGGTCGCCCGCCTATCTATAAAGGCCAGCCCCCGGCGTAGCTTGTCCGGCAAAAGCGTGGTCGTCACGAGACCAAGAGGCCAGGACCAATGGCTTGCAGAGGCCCTTCAGTCCGATGGCGCGAAGGTGGTCCGATTGCCGGTAATAGAGATAGGTCCGCCTGCGGATGGAGGAGCCGCGCTCAGGGAAGCGATCTCGGCGCTGCACGACTTCGAGTGGGTTGTACTTACCTCGGCCAACGGGGTCGCGTCCTTCTTCTCCCACCTCAGGGATGCTCGGGACCTTGGGGGTATCAAGGTGGCAGCCATAGGGCCAGCAACTGCTCGAGCCTTGGCTGAGCGGGGCGTGATCGCGGACCTGGTTCCGAGGCGCTATGTGTCGGAGGGGCTGCTCGAGGAGTTTCCCCAGCCTGAGGGTCGCGGGATGGTTCTTTTGGCCCGAGCCGCCGGTGCCCGCAAGGTCCTCCCAGAGGGGCTTAGGGCCATGGGTTGGGAGGTGGTGGAGGTTGAGGCCTACCGCAGCGTCCAGGCGCCGGCGGACGAGGAGGCGCTGGAAGCGGCCAAGGGAGCAGACCTTGTGCTGCTCGCCTCTCCGTCTGCTGCCGAGGCCTTTCGCATGCTGGTGGGGGAAGGCTTTCGGGGGCAAGCTTTTTGCATAGGACCAGTTACCGCGGAGGCAGCCCGGCGGTTGGGGCTGGTAGTTGCTGGCGAGGCCGAGGTGTATACGGCCGAGGGCCTGCTGGAGGCGCTCCGCAGGTGGGTCGGGGAGAGGGGCCCCTGATAAGGTGAGCCCGTGGGCTACCCCCAGATGCGGCCCAGGAGGCTGAGGCGGACTCCAGCCATCCGGAGAATGCTGGCAGAGGCCCGCTTAGATGCTGGCGACCTGGTGCTGCCTGTATTCGTAAAGGAGGGCCTCTCCGAGCCAGCTCCGATTGGCTCCCTCCCTGGCGTCTTTCAGCACACTCTGGGATCGGCTCGGAAGCTGGCTCGCCGTGCCCTTGAGTCCGGGCTGGCGGGGGTCTTGATATTTGGGGTGCCGACAAGGCGCGATCCAATGGGCATTGGCGCATCGGATCCCCAGGGCATCTCTCAGGCGGCCATCCGAGAGATCCGGGAGGAGGTGGGCGACGAGCTGGCTGTATTCGCGGACCTTTGCCTCGACGAATACACCGACCATGGACATTGCGGGATCGTCCTGGCCGACGGCCGGGTGGACAACGACTCGACGCTGGAGCGGTATGCAGAGATAGCCCTCGCCCAGGCAGAGGCGGGTGCCCACTTCGTTGCCCCAAGCGGGATGATGGATGGACAAGTGGCGGCCATCAGACGAGCTCTTGACGAGGGGGGCTTCGAAGAGGTCGGGATACTCGCCTACTCCGCTAAGTACGCCTCTGGCCATTATGGACCGTTTCGAGATGCGGTGGAGGTGCGCATCGCCCAAGGAGACCGTCGCTCCTACCAGCAAGACCCCCCCAATCGCCGGGAGGCGCTGAGGGAGGTCCTCTTGGACGTCGAGGAGGGCGCCGACATCGTGATGGTGAAGCCAGCCATCTCCTATCTGGATGTGATAGCGGCTGTGCGGCAGGCCAGCGTAGTTCCCCTGGCTGCTTATCACACAAGCGGCGAGTATGCGATGGTGAAGGCGGCAGCAGAGCGAGGCTGGATCGACGGGCAAGCGGTCATGGCAGAGCACCTCGTCTCGATCAAGCGAGCGGGTGCTGATCTGATCATTTCTTACGCGGCCGAGGAGGTCTTGGGCAGCCTTGGCGGCTAGCGCTGATCGCCCCAGTGCATTGTGGCTGGAGCGGGCGAGGCGGGTGATGCCCGGAGGAGTTAGCTCCCCTGTGAGGGCGTCGCTTGGCGTAGGCGGCGAGCCCCTTGTGCTCGAGCGGGGGGAGGGTGCCTGGGTGTTCGATGTTGATGGCCGTCGATACCTGGACTTGGTCCAGTCCTATGGAGCGGTGATTCTTGGCCATGGCCATCCTGTGGTGACGGGCGCCATCGAGGCTGCAGCCACGAAAGCGACCAGCCTTGCTGCTACAACTCCCTCGGAGGTGGCCTTGGCCGAGGAGATCTCGCGCCGCGTCCCTGGCGTGGAGCAGGTGCGCTTCACATCTTCGGGCACGGAGGCGGCGATGACCGCCATTCGGCTTGCCCGTGCGGCAACTGGTCGGGACAGGGTTGTCAAGTTCGCAGGCTGCTATCACGGCCACGCCGATGCCTTCTTGGCCTCTGGAGGCTCGGGGCTTGCCACCCTGGGGATGGCGGCCTCTTTGGGCGTGCCCAACTCTGCGGTCGCCGACACCGTCGTGGTTCCATACAACGAAATGCCAGCTCTCGACGAGAGGGTGGCCTGCGTCATAGTGGAGCCGGTAGCTGCGAACATGAGCCTGGTGAGGCCGAAGGACGGCTTCTTGGCGGAGCTCAGGTCTGCTTGCGACAGCGTCGGGGCGTTGCTCATATTCGACGAGGTGATAACCGCTTTTCGCATCGGCCCTGGTGCCGCAAGCGAATTATTTTGCGTTCGACCGGATATCTGGTGCTTTGGCAAGGTGATTGGTGGCGGTCTTCCCATAGGGGCTCTGGGCGCTCCGAGGGAATTGATGTCCATGCTGGCGCCTGAAGGTCCCGTTTACCAAGCTGGGACTCTTTCGGGCAACCCTGTTGCCACGGCTGTTGGCCTGGCGGTTCTCCAGTTCCTCGCTCGAGCTCCATACGAAGAGGCCTCGAGCAGGCTAGAGCAAGTGGCGACGACGCTCGAGGCCGAAGCCAAGGCTCGGAACATCCCGCTATGCGTGGAGAAGATGGGCTTGGTGTTAGGCGTGGCGTTCTCAGAACAGGCCCCCACCAACTTTGACCAGGTCAAAGCTCAAGCCTCGAGCGGGCTTTATGCATCGTTTTACCGGGAGATGCTGGAGCGGGGAGTCTCTTTGCCCCCCAGTCCCTACGAGGCCTGGTTCATGGGTTTCTCCCATGGCGACCGCGAGGTCGACTACCTGCTTGAGCAGGCGGCATCCGCTTTGAGTGACCTCTCGTCAAAGCGGGCCAGAGGGGACTAGGCCTTCCCAATGAACGGCCCCCTCGGGGCGTCGTTGGCCGGTTTGTGCCTCGCGGCGACCCTCCTAGCCGCGATAGTCAGACCAAGGGGCTTGCCCGAGGCCGTGGTCGCGGTACCTGCCGCGGCCTTGGTCGCAGCCACTGGAGTAGTCGGCCTCCACGCCGCCTGGCGGGAGGTCTCCCATCTCTTGCCGGTGGTGGGCTTCCTGGCGGCAGTCCTGGCGCTGGCCTACTTCGCCGAGCTGGAGGGGCTCTTTTCTTACGTTGGGGGATTGCTTGCACGCTGGCATGGCCCAAGCGGCCGCCACTTCTTGGCGTGGGTGTTCGTGGTGGCCGCCACCTGCACCGCGGTGCTCAGCCTCGATGCCACTGTGGTGCTGCTTACGCCCGTTGTCTATATAGCCGCGCGCCATGCAGATCGGGCGCCCAAGCCCTACCTGTATGCGTGCACGCACCTCGCAAACTCGGCTTCCTTGCTCATGCCGGTCTCGAATCTGACGAACCTGCTCGCGTTCGCAGTGTTGCGGGTGAGCTTTCTTCACTTCACGGGGCTCATGCTTGTCCCCTGGCTAGCAGTCGTCTGCTCGGAGTACCTGGTTCTTGCTGTTTTTTTCCGTAGCGAGCTCGAAGAGGGCCTAAGCGGGGCGGACTTTGCGGCCGCCGAGGCATTGGTGGGCCCAGACAGGCTGCCTTTGTTCGCCATCGGAGTGATTGGAGCGACGCTGGTGGGATTCGTGGGCGCCTCGTTTGCAGGAGTAAACGAGGCGTGGATAGCTGGCGCAGGCGCAACAGTGCTTGGGGCAAAAGCGCTCTTAGATCGAAAGGCCACGGTGGCCCAGCTGGCACGGGCCACCAATCCAGCTTTCCTGGTCTTCGTAGTGTCTTTGGGCGTGGTTGTAGCTGCCATGCAGCATCAGGGGCTTGGCAATTTGAGCCGACACCTCCTGCGCCAGGGGTCCGGGTTCTTGGCCATGCTCGCCACAGCCGCGCTCGCCGGCCTGCTCTCCAACATCGTGAACAACCTCCCCGCGCTCTTGATTCTCTTGCCAGCGGCGGCAGAGAGGGGGCCGGCGAGCTTGCTTGCGGTATTGGTTGGGGTGAATCTGGGGCCCAACTTGACCTACGTTGGCTCGTTGGCAACCTTGCTTTGGAGGCGAGTCCTGCACTCACAGGGCCTCGAGGTTGCCGCGGGGGAGTTTCTCCTGCTCGGGATCTGGACGGTGCCCTTGACCATAACCGTGGCGACGGCAGGATTGTGGTTGGCCTTGCGCGTATTGGGTGCTTAGCGGGCCAGAAGGCTAGGTGATCATATGAGAGTGGTCGTGTGGGTGGAGGAGGTTGGCTGGCGAGCCTGCGCCGATTTCGCCAGTCGCTTCGTTGGACCCTCTGACGAGGTGGTATTGGCGGCCTGCGTGGAAGAAGAAGCCGAGATGGCCTTGCGAGTCGCCCGGCGGGGCCTGGTTGGCCGAGGCGCTTGGGGAGAGGCGGCTCGTTTGCTGGCTGGAGCGCTCGACGAGGCTGCCGAGAAGCTGCTTGATTCTTCCTCTCGAAGACTCGGCCACCAAGCTCGCCTGGTGAAGGTGAAGGGGGATGTGGCGCGGGGCATGCTCGATCTTGCTCGCGGAGCAGACCTCTTGGTGCTGGCGCGCCAGGGAGAAAGAGACAGGGCTGGTCCAAAGAGCCTCGGACACCTTGCAAGGTTCGTGGTCGACCACGCACCCTGCGACATATGTCTGGTGTGGCCGAAGAAGCCGGCCCGAGGCCAGATGGCGTGAGATCTCTAGGGATCGGTCGAGGAAGCCTTGACTGCCTGCCCTGACTGCCTGTTTGTCTTGTTGGTCTCTATCTTTGGGAGTTGGTGAGCTTCGAGGCCGTCCTTTCGCCACCGGTTCGGCTTCACCAGTTGCTGTTTGCGTGGCAGACGGATCCATTGGACCTTGCGTCGGTCGGGATCTTGGTCCTGGTGGCCGTGGCCTACCTCTGGGGTGTCCGCCGTCAGACCCAGAGGGGTCGGCACTGGCCTGCGGCCAGAACTGCTTCGTTTCTTGGCGGGCTGCTTCTGGTGGTGGTGGCGGTTGACTCGGGAGTTGCCTCCTACGACGACTCCGTCTTCTTCATGCACGTGATCCAGCATTTGCTCTTGATGTCAGCCGCGCCTCCCTTTCTTGCCCTTGGCGCTCCGATGACCCTATGGCTGCAGGCCATGCCCCGGCGAGGCAAGAGCGTTCTCTTGGCAGTGCTACATAGCAAGATCGTCTCGTTCCTCACGCATCCGGCGGTGGCGTTCACGGTGGGAATGGGCACCATGTACCTCTACTTCCTCACTCCTCTATATGCCATATCGGAGCGCCACCCCCTCTTTCACGACTACACCCACCTGCACTTCCTCTTGGCTGGCTGTCTTTATTGGTGGCCGATAGTCGGCCTGGACCCGATGCCGAGGCGCCTTAGTTACCCCGCTCGCTTGGCCATGTTGGGACTAGCCATCCCGTTCAACGCATTCCTTGGCGTAGCGATAATGAACATGTCCCACTCGATTGACCCGGCGATCCACACCCTCTCCGATACCCACACTGGTGGCGCGATCCTCTGGGGATTCGGGGAGTTATTCACCATCCTGGGCCTGGCCGCTGTCTTCGTCCAGTGGGCTGGAGCTGAGGAGCGCTTAGCGCGCCGGGCCGATCGCGCAGCCAGCCGTCCTCGAGCGGAGAGAGCCTCGAGGACCAGCGAAGATGGCTCCGCTGTCGTCTCCCTGGCCAGGGCGCAGGCCTTGGCCAGGCGGGCCGTTCTCCTGCCAGACCCCCAACGACAAAAGGATCAGGCTCCTTAGGGGAATCAAAAGTCTCCTCCGCTCCTTATAAGTAGATGACTTAGATTCGAAGAGCGGAGGGTGCTCAAATTGCCTGACACATACAAACTGCCAGTGTTGCCTCTTTCGGATGCGGTGGTGCTGCCGGGCATGGTTGTCCCGGTTGAGCTGGATCCTGAGGTCCAAGCGGCGCTCGACGCGGCCAGGGCTGAGGGAGAAGAGCGCGTCGTGGCGGTGCCCCGCATCCAAGGCACCTACGCGCCCGTGGGAGTGCTCGCTTCCATCGAACAGGTGGGCAGGCTCCCAGGGGGTGCTCAGGCCGTGGTCATCAGAGCGATTTGCCGGGTCCGCGTTGGCCAGGGGGTGCTCGGGCCAAATTCGGCGCTGTGGGTGGAGGCGACCCGGATGGAGGAGTCTCCGGTCACGGAGAAGACCAGGCAGGCCGCTGCAAGTTATAAGGGCGTGGTGATATCGATCCTGCGCGAAAGGGGTGCTTGGCAGGTCATTGACTCGATTCAGTCCATGAACGACCCCTCCGCCCTGGCCGACACGGCCGGATACGCACCGTATCTGAGCCTGGAGCAGAAGCTCTGGCTGCTCGAGACGCCAGATATTGACGCAAGGCTTGCGCGCCTGGAGGAGTGGGCGAAGGCTCATTTGGCCGAGCTGGAGGTGGCCGAGAGGATCAGCCAGGACGTGCGGGAAGGCATGGAGCGAGCCCAGCGGGAGTATTTCCTGCGCCAGCAGCTGGCTGCAATCAGAAAGGAACTCGGCGAGGAGGATGTGAATGGCTCCGAGGATTATCGCGCTCGCATAGAGGCATCTTCCATGCCAGAGTCAGCCAAGCAAGCGGCCCTGCGGGAGGTTGCCAGGCTCGAGAAGACGACCGAGATGAGTCCGGAGGCCGGCTGGATCAGGACCTGGCTCGACACCCTTCTTGGACTGCCTTGGGGGATCCGGACCGAGGACCAGACGGATCTGCTTAGAGCTCGCGAAATCCTCGACCAGGATCACTATGGGCTGAGCGACGTAAAGGACCGCATAATCGAATTCCTGGCCGTGAGGGCTCGTAGGGCGGCCAGGGGCCGACTCGAGGTGCAAGGACGGGGAGCTGGGGCTGTCCTTGCTTTGGTGGGACCACCAGGAGTTGGCAAGACCTCGCTTGGCGAGTCGATTGCCAGCAGTTTGGGGCGGCGATTTGTGCGAGTGTCGCTAGGAGGTGTTCGGGACGAAGCCGAGATCAGAGGGCACCGCCGCACCTACCTTGGGGCCCTTCCCGGCCGTATCGCGAGAGCTCTTGGCGACGCCGGGTCGATGAATCCGGTGATCCTGCTAGACGAGGTGGACAAGCTGGGCTCCGATTACCGGGGAGACCCCGCCGCTGCGCTTCTTGAGGTGCTCGATCCTGCTCAGAACCACACCTTTAGGGATCACTACCTGGAGGTGGAGCTGGACCTATCGGACGTGCTGTTCGTGGCCACGGCCAACATGACCGAGACGATTCCCGAAGTGCTCTTGGACCGCATGGAGGTCGTGAGGCTCGACGGCTACACCGAGGAGGAGAAACTCCAGATCGCTCTCCGCCATTTGCTCCCTAGACAAATGGAGGCTGCTGCCATGGAGGAAAGCGAGGTGGAGGTCTCGCAAGAGGCCATTTTGGAGATCATCCGCCGCTACACGAGGGAGGCTGGCGTGAGAGAGCTGGAGCGCTCCCTGGCCAGGGTGCTGCGCAAGGTGGCGAGAGCCCTGGCGGAGGGGCGAGAGAAGCCGCCCGTGAGAGTGGGCCCCGATCGCCTCGCCAGCTTGTTGGGAAAGCCTCGCTACATCCCGGCCACGGCGGAGCGACCCTTGATTCCGGGGGTCGCGACTGGTCTTGCGGTGACTGGTGCCGGCGGAGATGTGATCTTTGTGGAGGCTGCGTTCTTGGGCAGGCGAGGGGAGCCGCGCTTGGTGCTTACTGGACAGCTAGGCGAAGTGATGCGGGAATCTGCCCAGATCGCCCTCTCCTACCTGCGTTCTCATGCGGATCGGTGGGGGCTGGACGCTGGCATACTCTCCGGGGAGCTTCATGTTCACGTTCCAGCGGGCGCAGTGCCCAAAGATGGCCCTTCCGCTGGGGTGACCATGGCAGTCGCTCTTGCGTCTTTGGCTTCGGGTCGGCCGGTTAGACCGGAGGTGGCCATGACTGGAGAGGTGACCCTTGCGGGGAGGATCTTGCCCGTTGGCGGGATAAAGCAAAAGGTGCTTGCCGCAAAGCGAGCCGGGGTGTCTTTAGTCTTCGTGCCGGCTCAGAATGAAGCCGACGTGGCAGAACTTCCAGCCGATCTGCGAGAAGGCATCGAGGTGAGGTTGGTCTCGGAGCTCTCTTCCTTGCTGGACGAGGCTCTTTTGCCAGTGGAGGAAGCAAAGCAGGCCTCTTCAGACCATGAGCTAGCCGCGTAATTGGGTAGCGGGCCTGGCATCGCCAATGAGAGGCCAGGCCCGCTTTGGTCCTTGGCCAGTTGTGCCTAGGGCGTGGTCTGGGTCCTTAGACCCTGGTGGCCAAAAAGAAAAGCTGCTCTGATAGAAGCATGACCCTTCGATCGGTCGCTGGGCAGAGATGGTGGCCAAGCCTGTTGGGCGAAGCAGGGTTGCGGGGCCATGATGGTGCGAGCCAATGGCCTAGCGCCCCCTCTCGCCAACCTATGGGTCATTGGGGCCTCGGCCGGCCCATGTCCTAAGAGAACCGGGCCGAAGAGCAGCCGAAGCCTTGATTTCAGACCTGAAAGAGAGGTGCCATGGTTTCTAATGAGCGGGTGGACACGCTAACCCTGGGCGCCGGAGGAGGTGCATATCCTGCAGCCTTTGCATTGGCTCGTGCTGGCCAGCAAGTGGTGATGATCGATCCGAAGGGGGTGATGAGCGGCAACTGTCTCGCCGAAGGGTGTGTTCCTTCCAAGGCCGTCCGCGAGCTGGCCGAGATGCGCCGACGCAGTCGCCTCGATCACTTCCGAGCGGTCCTGGGTAACCAGATCGGAGCGGTCGACTACGAGGCTTGCGTAGCTCACAAAGACTCGGTGCAGCAGCTCCGCTATCGACAGCACGCAGAGGAGTTGGCTCACCTCTCGGGACATCTGCGCTTGGTGAAGGGAAGCGCGCGCCTGATGGACCCTCACACCGTAGAGGTTGAAACCCCAGACGGCCCCCAGCGATGGTGGGCAGAGCAGGTCATCGTGGCGACGGGAGCAGATATCACCGTGCCGGCGATTCCTGGCACTGAGTACTGCTTGACCAGTCGGGATCTCTTTGCACTCGAGCCGAACCTGACTCGCTTGCCAGAAAGCCTCGTGGTGATTGGGGGAGGCTACATAGGCGTAGAGGTTGCCTCGATGATGCAAGCCTTCGGCAGCCGGGTAGTGATACTGGAGGCCATGAACCAGCTTTTGCCGGGGATGGACCCGGACTTTGCCGGCCTCCTCGCCGCCGGGCTGGATCCTGAAATACAAATCCGTCTGGGCGCGCCGGTGGAGGCCATAGAGCGCAGCGGCACCGGACGGCTCCGGGTGCGCTATAGCCTGGGCGGTCAGTCCCAAAGCGTGGAGGGGGAGGCGGTCCTCTTGGCAGTCGGCCGCCACCCTGTAGTCCCCGATGGGGCAGAGGAGGTCGGCTTGAAGTTGAACGGGAGGGGCCTGGCCGTTACCCCGAGCATGCAGGTGCCTGGATTTAGCCACATATATGCCCCTGGCGACGTGAACGCCCGATCAATGCTCTTCCACTCCGCCGTGCGCCAGTCGCTGGTGGCTGCTCACAACATCTTGGCCGGCAATCGCCCCCAAGATCGAATGGACTTCCGATCGGTGCCCACGACTGTTTTCAGCTGGCCAGAGGCAGCGATCGTGGGCATCACCAGGGCGGAGGCTGTTGCGAAGGGCATCGAGGTGGTGGAGGGCTCCTACTCGTTTGCCGAGGATTCCCGCGCTCAGATAATGGGCGAGCCATACGGGGAGATCCGTCTGTTCTTCGATGCCGAGCGACTAGAGGTGTTGGGGGGCTGGGTCGTCGGAGTAGATGCTGCCCAGTTGATCGGAGAGATCGGCCAGGCGGTTTCCGCAGGGCTCGATGCGTGGGACCTTGCTCGTTTTCCGAGTCAGCACCCCATGGCTGGAGAGGGGATCGCAAAGGCTGCGCGAAGCATCGTCGGCTGAGCCGCCATCCGACCAATTCCCTAAGCCAGCGGAACGCCAGGGCGTGGCGCTAAGCCCGTTTGTGGCTAAGCGTCGCCATGCTCTTCGTGATGAGTTTGGTCGTCTAGACCCTCCGATTTCTGGGCGGGGACGATTACCAAGGGGCAGGGGGCGTGGTGAGAGAGGTGCTGGCTTACAGAACCCAACAGGAGACCGCGAAAACCTCCTAGTCCCCGAGTCCCCACCACCAAGAGGTCAGCTTCGCGCGCTTGGGAGATGAGAACCGGCGCAGCTGCTCCCTCCAGCACCTTCGTCTCGATTGGGATGTCGGGGTCGTCCCCGAGGACCTCCGCGACTATCCGTTGGAGTCGACTACTAGCTTCCCGCTCTGCGGCCTGCTCGTCGAGGGCTACGTCAGCCGGGCTCGGAGCCATCCCGCTTTCAGCCAGTCCCAACCAAAAGGAGGAGACGTGCCACGCTATGACCGCGATCAGCTTGGCGGAGCGTAAGCGAGCTTCTTCGGCGGCCCACCTGAGGGCAAGTCTGGAGCCATCCGAGCCATCCACCCCGACGACTATTTGCTGCATGAGACACCTCCCCGTCTAGTGAGGCCCCTTCTAGCAGGGCGTCTAGTGGATAAGCGTTAGCTTGAGCAGCTCCTCCTCGTAGAGGAAAAGGTCTCTGTTGGATGTACCAGCTGGCCTCTGGCCAGCCATCGATGCCAATACGGCTATCTTCGTCCTTCGGTTTCGATGGATTATTCCTGTGGGATCAACTCCGCCTGCCTTGACAAGGACCCCAAGCTCGCTTAGCTTCGCCTTTGCGCTTGAAGCGGTTTTATAGCGGCGTGGGGGTGGCGTTCATTGAGCGGGATGGAGCATGAGCCGATACCAGGCTCAGGTCAGCATGAAGGGGTACTCCACGCTCACCCGGAGGATCTTTCCCTCGTGGATCTAGATCCCGGTAGTGCCTGGGACGAGCGTTACCGCTCGGTTGCCTGGCCCTCCAGTCCCGATCCGATCCTTGTGGAACTGGTGTCTCCGCTCAGGCCTGGTAGGGCCTTGGATTTGGGTTGTGGTCCGGGAAGAAACGCAATTTGGCTCGCAGCCGCTGGCTGGGATGTGCTTGGGGTGGACGCCTCTGAAGTAGCCCTGGCCCAGGCTCAAGAGCGCGCTTGCCAGGCTGGGGTCAGGCTGAAGCTTCTCAAGGCCGATATTCGAACCTTCCAGCCCGAGGAGGGGGCCTTCGATCTCGTGGTGGTGGCCAACCTCCACCCCGCGCCTGGGGAACGCGCGGCGCTCTTTGCTCGAGCTGCCGAGGCGCTGGCGCCTGGGGGCTACCTGTTCGTGGTGGGACACCACTTGGATAACTTAGGTCGAGACGGCCCTCGTGATCCCGAGAGGCTCTACACCGAAGATCTGCTTTCCCGGGCGCTGCCGGAGTGGTTAGTAATAGAGCGAATAGGCCGGCGCCTGCGGCCCCACGACGCCGATGAAGCCCAGCCAGACGTTGCCGTCTTTGCTTGGGCAAGGAGGCCAAAGGGAGCCTAGGAACCGATCCTCAAGCTCCGGTGCTCGAGTCATTGGCACAACGGCGGGGGCTAGGTCGCTGAATTGAGGCGGCTGTCGAGTTTCTGCGGCTCGGATGGCCAGAGTTGCGAGATGAGGGCTCCACCAAAGACAGCCACGGGTACCAGCACCAAAAGCAGCATGGCCCGATAGCCGAGGGTGTCGGCAATTGCTCCGAGAATTGCCGGTGCGGTGACATTGGTGATGCTGGTTGTGGCAAACAGGCTCGAGTTGGCCTTTGGAAGCTCCTCTGGAGGCGCGCTTTCGGCCAAGAGTGCCAAGGAGGTGGGGAAGGTGAGGCCGTGGGGGACCCCGAGAATTGCCATGGCCGCAAACAGTTCCCACTCGGCGTTGCCGGCGCCAAAGACAAAGACCCCAATGATCGTGAGGACGGCTGATGCTGCTAGCCACGCACCTTTGTGGGCAAGCGGTGCTTTCCAGGTGATGACCAGCCTCGTAAGGAACGAAGTGAGGAAGAACGTGGTAAAGGCGGCCTCTGTGACAGAGGGATTGACGTGATAGAGGTCGTGTTCGGCCAGCCCCCCGAACACGACCACTGCGGAGAAGGGCATGGAGTAGAGGAGCTGGCCGTTCAGCGCTAGTCGCCCTGGCTTTGTTCCAAAAAGCGGATCGGATCGCAGCCTTGCTTTGATCCGCCCAAGTTTCCCGCCCCTTCGGTGCTGTCTAGTCCCCTCTGTAATGGGCTGATCGACTACCGCGGCCGGAAGTTGACCCGTGTCCCCCACACCGAAGGCGCCACTGGTCTCGGCCATCTGAGCCCTGGATGCATCTTGGTGCTCTCTCCAGCACCTCAGGCCATAGGGCACTACAGCTATGGTGCCGAGTCCTGCCACTGGAATGAAGACCAAGAAGGGTTCTCGGAGGTTCTGGTGGCTCAGGGCAAGGACTACTCCTTCCACCACGGGGCCGAGTGCAAGGCTTGCGCTGAGGGTAAGGGTGTAGAGGCCGAGGGCACGCTCTCGATGCATCGCCCTCGTGGTTCCAAAGGCGGCGGCGAGTCCTGGCATTGCGATGCCTCCTGCAAAAGCCAAGAGGAGCGTGGCGATGATAAAGAGAGCCAAATGCCCCGAAAACCAGAACAGCACAACTGCCGCAATGGTTATTGCCGAGCCGACAGCGGCTTCTAGTGCCGAGAGCCTCCATGGGATGCGGCGCGCAATCCCTACGGTTGCTCCAGCCCCTAGCAGCGCTCCGGCTGCTCCAAGCACGCCGATGTCAGACGCGCCGAGCCCTAGGCGCTGTTTGCCTAGAAGTGGCAGGGTGGTCTGCGCCATGTTTTGAGTGGAGCGGAAGGCTGCTGTGGCGACCAATAGTCCTGCTATGGAGATAACAGTTGCGAGCTGACGCATCAGATGCGGCTTGGGGCGCTCGATTGGTCTGTGCTCGCTCGCAAGCTCTGAGCTACGCATGAGAAGCCTCTGAGCGGACTATGAGTAGAGGAGGCCCGGTCGGGAGCTGCTTTCGGCCGTGCCCTTCTGAGTCGTCGATGTCGCAGTGGATAGTTACTGACCGCGGCCTGTATTCCCGGGACAACTGGGCGTGTCTTGGGGGTTCCTGAACGAGGTCCACCCCTGGTGTAGGGGTCAGCAAAAAAGCTTCAGACGCTGGGTCGGCCAAAACCCCTTCGAGTGCCCCCCCGTGGCGGCGCTGGGTCTCAGCGTCTTTCGCCGGGGGCGTCAGGATGGTCGCGTAATCGTGTCTGGGTTTCGAAAAAGCAGTCGTCACGTAATCCACCGTTCAGGCTATTCGCCGACCGGCAGGTCTGCGGTTGCCTGAGGCTGGTGGGAGAGGTGGGTTCAGTGTAGCGGAGAGGGAAGTGAAGTTATATAGCTTCTTTGTTCAAGACGCGATTTCGGGGGGCGCCAGCGGACGTCATTGGTCCACCACTACTGCATCGAGAGCCTGCTCTCGATGGCTTCGCGCTCCAACCCTACGATCCGCACGAGCTTTCGCCGGCTTCGGTGACCGTGAAGTATCGAACAAGCCGAGCGCGCGACGCCAAGTCTCCTGGCGAGGAGCTCCACGAGCGCGTCATTTGCACGACCCTGCGTGGCTGGAGCTGCCACTCTCACTCTTAGGGCTCCTTCCCTCCACCCGTCGATTTCTGAGATCTTGGAGCCTGGAGCCACAATTACCGCTATCTCGGTGGCAGGTGCCTTCGTCTGATGCTCGAGGCCGGACACGGTCAGAGGTTAGCCCTTTCCGAGAAGCTCCCCTCCCTGGGGTGAGGGATGAAAGCCTGACCAGCCCGGGCCACCCAGCCTCAAGCGCTTCTGGGTAGCAGCCCCACGCTTGGGGTGCCAACGCCTTGGCTCACTATGTGCCGTTCTAAAAACTGTCAGCGAATATCTCACTGACCCGTTTCGGCACCTGGTGCTCCAGGTGGATCACGTCCCGCCGAGTGGTCTAAATTCACTCCCTGGCCACCTTTGACCTACCACCGCAGGCGCTGCCTCGGCGAGGCCTAGCAGCAGTGGGGGAGAGCTAGCGGGTGGCAGCGTCTCGGAGGTGCCTGAGGAGTCGTCATGGCCCTGGTGGGTTCCGATTTGTGCCATGGATCCCTCGGAGAGGCAATGCCGTCGGCAATGACCCACTCCTCGTGCTGGTCCAGCACGATAGCGGTGACCAGACGCAGGAGGGCAGCGTCGTTCTGGAGCACCCCTGCCATCTTGGTGCGGCTCTTGATCTCGTGGTTCAGGCGCTCAAAAGGGGGTTTGTCGACCAGATCTTGCGCCAGTGGGTCGCCGGGAGGCTCTTGAAGGCGCACACCTCCTCCTTGGCCTCGGCGAGCATGGCGCCAACCGCCGGGAGCTTGGGAGCAAGGGAGTCGATCACCTGGTCGTACTGGGTGCGCACCGCGTGCGGCGATGGCTCAAGCAACCATCGTGCGGATCTCGCGGCCAAGGACCATCTCCTGGCTCCCCTTCGGGATGCGGCCGAGCACGTGCACGCACGCTGCACACGGCACCGCTGCCAGCTTGCCCCGACGAAGCACCTGGCAATGGCGTTGGTGAGCCCCCGCTCGCGCATCGCAGATGACACGACGCACGCCACCACGGCCACGATCCCTGAGATCCCTCGCGCAGTCGGTGCCAGAAGGCCTCGGTCTTCGTGTCCCCGACGCAGACCCCGAGGATCTTGCGGTCTTGGGTGGCAGTCACGCCCGTCGTGACCACCACAGCACTCAAGACCACCTGGTGCTCGAGGCGACCTGGACGTCGGTGGCATCGGCGAAGGAGCTACGGGAACTCGGAGATGGTCAAGCCTGCGGGTGCGCAACCCTGCCATCTCCTCATCGAGCGCTGCGACGATGCGGGAGACCTCGCTCTTCGAGATCCCCGTGCCTTTGAGGGCTGCTGCGAGATCGTCGACTTGGCGGTGCTCACCCCCTGGACGTAGGCCTCCATGACGACGGCACAGAGGGCGCGATCGACCCGACGGCGGCACTCGAGGATGCTCGGGAAGCAGTTCCCTTGGCAGAGCTTTGAGGATACGTCGCTCTCCATCGCCAGCCTTGGTGAGAGCCAGACGGTCCCGGTCACCGTTGCGCTGTGTCTGGCGCCGCTTGCCTCGCCCGTTGCGGCCAGCTCCGATGACCTCTGCTGCTTCGGCTTCGATGAGGGCCTGGAGCACGAGCTCCACCCCTTCGCGGATGACATCGATGTCACCGCCTGCTCTGCGGGCCTCGAGCACGTGGGTAACGTCGGAACGGGCGAGGGCCACTCGCGTACCTCCTCTGACGAGCTGTGAGTGACAAGCCAGAGATCGCCCGCTGTCCCGCCCTCCTCGAGTTCGGGCCGCCCGGAAGTTACACCACTTGGTGGGAC
>OGCG01000540.1_pt1 | contig 22804 bp, 22 predicted proteins | sample 1570061 | NCBI WGS metagenome assembly OGCG01 (sample SAMN06268698, study PRJEB24515) | hot springs metagenome | isolation source: Joseph's Coat, Yellowstone National Park, Washington, USA | place: USA:Joseph's Coat, Yellowstone National Park, Washington, USA
ACGATGAGGGAGTTTGTCACAGACACATATCAATACCTTAAAGAGTACTACAAAAGGGAGAATTCTGAAGCTGGATTTTCTGCTGACAAGAAGCTGTTTGGATGGGAAATAGCACAGAGGAGAGAAGACAGAATTGACAGCGCTTTATTTTGCACAGGCCTGTGGCACAATCTATTCAACCTTAACAGGTAGCCACGCAGGAATTCTGTCCCACACCCAATGGAGTAGAAAACTTTTTCTATCATACGAGGTGAAACTTCCAAATCGTGCAAACGTTTTATTTGGGCTTTGCCCATGGATGTTATGGGAAGCGTTCTCATTAAAAACGGCACAGCTGTGATAAACGGATCAACCGTGAAGGCTGACGTTCTTGTAGTTGACGGCAACATTTCAGCTGTTGGATGCTGCCTAGCCAAGGATGGGGTAAGAGAAATTGATGCCGATGGCCTGCTCGTGCTTCCGGGGCTCATAGATGAGCATGTTCACCTCAGGGAACCAGGATTGACTTTAAAGGAGGACTTCAATACTGGCACCATGGCAGCCGCCGCTGGTGGCCTTACGCTTGTGCTTGACATGCCAAATACGCTGCCTCCAGTTGACAGCGCAGAAAGGTTGATTGAAAAGAGAGAACTTGTAAGGCCGAAGTCTCACGTGGATTTCGGTCTATATGGCCTCGTCAGGGACACTACGAGGGTAAAGGACATAGAGGAAATGATTGGAGCAGGAGCAATAGGTTTCAAGGCATACATGGGACCCACCACGGGCAACATACCGCCTCCATCTCATGGCACGCTTTACGATGCAATGACTGCCATTTCAGGCTCAGGCGTGCCCCTGGTTGTTCACGCTGAGGACGATGGGCTGGTTAAGCGCTTTTCGGAAGATTCAAGCAATGATCCCATTTCACACCTCAGGTCAAGGCCATATGTTTGCGAAACGTTCTCCGTGCATGAGCTTGTCTCTCTTTCAGAATTTACGGGGACCCATGTGCATGTGGCTCATGTGAGCTCCCTCAGGACGCTAAACATAATTAAATGGGCAAGGGCTAAAGGCATAGCGCTCACGGGTGAAGCTACACCTCACCACCTATTCCTTGACAGCTCTATTTACGGGAAGGCTGGCAACCTGGCTAGGATAAATCCTCCAATAAGGTACAGGGAAGATTCAGAAGCCATCCTTAGTGCTGCCTCTAAAGGCACGATCTCCACAGTTGGCTCTGACCATTCCCCTCACACCCTTGACGAAAAGCTCAGCAAAATGCCACCGTCTGGTTTTCCTGGGCTTGAAACGGAGGTGCCACTCCTGCTCAACGCCGTGAATGATGGAAGGCTTCAGCCTTATGACGTTGCAAGGCTGATGAGCGAGAACGTTGCAAAGATATTTGGCATATATCCCAGATATGGTGCCATAATGCCAGGCTCAAGGGGAAACTTGACCATCGTTTCGCTCAAGCAAAAAACAGATGTAAGGGCTGAAAGGTTTTACTCCAAGGCAAAATATTCGCCGTTTGACGGAATGTCACTTGCAGGCAGGGTCGTTTACACGGTGGTTGGGGGTGAGCTTGTATATGATGATGGGGAGATTCAAAGCGATGTGAAGGGGGAATTTTTGAAAAAGGGTTATGGTAAAAACAGTTAATTCTATTTTAAGAATTTTTTTCTTTTTACAAAATATTTAAATGCTGCATCATTAACATGACTGTCATGCTTGGAAAATATCCATTTTTGCCATTTACTGACGAAGAATTTACAGATGCGCCAAGGTTCGAGGAGTACGATGCTCTGATAGTTGGGGGTGGAGGCGGAGGCTATCACGGGGGCTTCGAGCTCAGCAGAGGAGGAAAGAAGGTTCTGCTGATTGACGATAAGGGAAACCTGGGAGGGAACTGCCTGTACGAGGGCTGCATTCCTTCAAAGTCAGTAGCCATCATGGTTTACCTGGCAGAAAAGCTCAGGAACATTTTAAGTGCGGATACAGCTTCAAGAAGCGCTGGCATGGTATGGGAGGACGTGATAAACCATAAGGATGACGTTCAGACCATCAGGTACAGGCAGCACATACAGGAAATAAAGGAGCACCAGAACCTTGAGTTCGTAAGGGGCGTTGCCGGCTTTGTTGATGGCCACACGGTAAAGGTAAGTGCAATTGACGGTTCATGGAACGCTAAGGTTAGCGGCAAAAGCACAATAATAGCCACTGGCTCAGTGCCAGCAAGGATCCCCGTACCAGGGGCAGAGCTCACCATTGGCAGCCTTGAGCTATTTGGTTACAGAACGTCCTACAGGAGCATGCCAGACAGCATAATCATAATAGGTGGGGGTTACATCGGCGTTGAGGTTTCTTCGATACTTAGCTCTATGGGCAAGAAGGTAACTGTTCTTGAAATGCTACCAAGGATAATGAGCGGATGGGACAGTGACCTTGTTGCAGAGCTGGAGGGGGCACTCCTGAAGAGGAACGTAAAGGTGATAACTGGAGCACGGGTCACAGGAATAAGGATGAACGGGAAGCAGAAGGAGGTGAGCTATCTGAAAGCTGACGGCAGCAGTGCCACAATTGTAGGCGACGAAGTTATAATGGCTGCCGGAAGGAAGCCGTACACTGAGGGATTGGAAGGGCTTGGAATAGTTTCAGGGAACCACATTGAGGTTGATTCCGCAATGAGGACCTCCATTCCAAACGTTTATGCCACAGGTGACGTAACCGGGAAGTTCATGTTGTTTCATTCTGCGGTAAAGGAATCGGTCATAGCTGCATGGAACATCCTGCACGGTCATCCTGTCTATGAATTCAATTACTCCACAGTTCCAGTTACGGTATTCACAGAACCAGAGGCAGCATCGGTGGGGATCAGCGAGGAGGAGGCTAGAAAAAGGGGAATACAGTTCACGGCAATAAAATACCCACTAGAGGACGACGCATATGCCCAGATCGTTGGGGTGAGGGAAGGCTGGCTCAAGCTCATGGTGGAAAGGGAAACACAGAGGATTATCGGGGGCTCAATATACGGTGATTCGGCTTCCATGGTGATAAATGAGATAGCCCTTGCCATAAGCACTGGGTCAAGGGTTAAGGACCTGGCACTACTGGCGCACCAGCACCCAACCATATTTGAATCAGTAGACAGGACAGCAATGAGATATTCGCTCTGACATCTGGCTAGCTAATGCTTAATGGTGTGGTTTACCAAGCTCATCGTGGCTATGCTTTAATACATTCTGCCATTTAACTGCATACATGTAGTGTTTTTGCTTAAGTCAGCTAACCTGCCCATTATTGCTTAATAGCTCCAGAAATTTGAGTTGCTTCCTGTTCTGGGCTATTTGGATATCAGCTGCTTATCTCTGATCAGGCTTTCCAAGTCTACCTTCCATCCATTTAGCATTTTTAGTGACAGTGCCATCTTGCTTGATGCTCCTGCCCACGAACTGCAGACTGACTGAGTGAGTGAGTGAGAGCACTGAACCGCCCTTAAAAATCATCATCTTTAATGGTTAACTAGCAGTTCACCTAACGAATTTAGGGGCTTTCTTGCTCACTGATTCATTAGGTCAAAAAATGTTTATTTATAATTTAAAAAATTAGTTCAGAATCGTTTATACTAGTGCCAGCTAAATACACCTCATGTCAGCATTTGTGGGCCTAGGGGACATTGGCGAAGCCATTGCGGGTAAGCTTAACGGTGAAAGTGTTCAGTTTCCTATTTCACCAGTAGTGATATTTAACCTAGGCGACAGAAGGGCTGAAAAGATAGAGGAAGCAGGAATGTACGTTGGCATATCGCCTTTTTCCTTTGAAGTTGAGAGAAGGTTCAGGGCTTCAATTCAGCTTGAGAGGATGATCGGCAGAGGCGTTCCTGTGCTTGTTGTTGACATGGACAGCTATGAGGACAGAATGAAGAACAGTGAGCTGTCCACCATTGGATCGATAATAGTGGAGGAGATATCTGAACTTCTTAAGGCCCTTGCAAACAGTGGAGAAGGGCTACAGCACCTGAACGGTGGGGCGCACCTGATATTTACCCAGAAGGATTCAAATGATATGGCGTCATTGGCACTCACTGCAATAAGGATGACTGAATCGATAAAGGAGCTGCATGTGCTTGTGATGGACGGCTCTCTTACTCCCGCACAGGCAAGCGATGTCGTGCAGAAGCTCACAATGATGAGCGTACCGGTAATTTTAAGTTACGTCGGAAACAGAAGTATAACGGCAGAGATTGTTGAGGGGAGGTTGAAAATTTTGGACAACGATATAGTTCAAAAGGTGCTTGGTGATAGAATTCTGGACCTTGAGCCAGAGGAGACAGTTAGCGTTCCGATCCCGGCACTTGAAAGGATAGACTGAAATATTTCAGGCTAACGCTTTTATTTTGGGCTGGTTAAATAAATATGGCACAATGCAGGTCAGCAATTTCTACACTGATGAGCTCAGGGACCAGATGCTTTACAGTGAGCTGGCTGGATCTGTTAATGACGAAGATGCAAGGAAGAGGTTCCTGGAGCTGTCAAAAGTGGAGGAGGGCCACTCAAGGTTCTTTCTTAGCCTCCTTAAAAAGCTTGGTGAAAGGGTTCCGTCCCCACCATCCAGGTTAAGGGTTAAGTTTGAAGCTTTAATTATGAGGTTGCTCGGTTTCGGCCTCCTGATGAGGTTATTCGAAGAGAGGGAAGCTGCAACTGTTGTGAATTACCTTAAGCTCTTTGAGGATAAAAGGTTGGATGAAAACGACAGAAAGGCGCTAAAGGGGATCGTTCAGGAAGAAATGGAGCACGAAAGTTTTTTTTCAGAGAAATCTTCCCTTAGCATAGTTGAAAACCTCAGGGACGTGCTTTTTGGAATGAACGACGGCCTTGTAGAGCTGCTTGCTGCAGTTTCCGGACTTGCTGGGGCATACCAGAGGAGCTTCCTGGTTGCCATAACCGGCATAGTTATAGGCATTGCAGGGGCTCTTTCCATGGGCGTTGGTGCTTACGTTTCCACTAAATCTGAAAACGAGCTCAACCAGAACAGGAGCCTAAGGGCCCAGCTCTCCAGGCTTGTCTTTGGCGGTCAGCAGGGCAGGGAGGAGAAGGAAACGAGCGCAAAGGAATCTGCTGTATACGTAGGCATCTTTTACATAATTGGCGCGCTTGTGCCCACAGTTCCCTATTTTATGCCATTTTCAATAACCATTGACCAGGTTGCATCGACCCTCCTTGCGGTGCTTGCTCTTTCGATAGCAGGATACATGACGAGCATAATAAGCGGCGTCAGCGGTAGAAGGAAGGTTGCGGAAATGGTGTTTCTGGCGCTCGCAGCTGCTTTGGCAACGTACCTTCTCGGCAATGCCATAAGGATACTGACAGGTGCCACGGTTGGTTTTTTGGCGCTATAGAATTTTGTTGAAAAAAGTTAAATTGGGTAAAATTTCAGAACAAAAGGGAATGGTATATACAAGCTACATTTCGCTTACAGGGAACACGCCCATGGTGTGGCTTAGGAGGTTCTCACCGAAAAATGGTGGTCAGATCTATGGAAAGATTGAATGGCTGAACCCAGGAGGGTCCATAAAGGACAGGATAGCAGTTTCCATGTTCGAAAGTGCAATTCATTCAGGAACACTGAAGCCGGGGGAGCATCTTGTTGAAGCGACATCAGGCAACACTGGGGTTGCGCTGGCAATGGTAGGTGCCTATTATGGCGTAAAGGTCACGATAGTCATGCCTGAAAGCGCAAGCAGAGAAAAGCTCAAGGCCATAGAAACGTTTGGTGCTTCAGTTATACTGACCCCAAAGGAGGAGGGAACGGCCGGTGCCATAAGGGTAAAGGAGAGCATGCTTAAAGGAGGTACGTTTGTCAGCCTGGATCAGTTCAGCAACATGGAAAACCCAAACGCCCACAGCCGAGGCACTGCGATGGAGATACTAAAGCAGGTAAATGGTAGGCTGGACGTTCTGGTTGCTGGAATAGGCACAGGGGGCACCATAACGGGATGCTCCAGAGCGTTGAAGGGTTATAATAATGCAATAAGGATCGTTGGGGTTGCACCTGAAAGGGACGTTTCAGTGCCAGGGCTCAGGTACCCTCATGACGATATGCCGTCCAGGGTGCTTGACACTTCAGCAGTGGATGAAATACACTGGATAAGCAGGGATGAAGCGGAAAAGCTAGAAGGTGTGATGGTTGAGGTTGCCAGAAGTGAGGGGATGCTCGTGGGCTGGAGCTCAGCCGCAGTGCTTCTTGTTTCACGGATGCTGGCCTCAACCATGAGCAGTGATAGCACCATAGTGGCTGTGCTCCCCGACAGTGGCTTCAGGTACCTGTAAATAGCCTTTCCCAGTTCATCTAATACTTTATTTGAAAGGTATTCTAGCATGCATAGGAACGGTCATCCTTGGGGCTCTACGTTCCAAAGCCAATTTTCTAATCCAAAATTGCATGTAAAATTACCATCGAAATTTGCATAGAGGCAGTGAACTCCCTTGGAGATAGTTCAGTTGTTACTCAGTAAGTTTTTTTAACAAACTAGTTGCCAGCCTAGGCATGCCATACCGAACTTTAGTGGATCCTTCTAACTGTCCATTTCAAATGTAATGTGCTACTCTTTCCTGACCCAGTTCACAGGCATAAGCCTTAAAAATCGTAAAATTGAATTTATTTTATGTGGATAGCGGTTCTTAGTTCCAGCGAAGTTAAGAATGAACAGCCATATGGGGCTAGGAGGCTTGGCGAAAATATGGTGTTTTGGAGGGACAAAGATGGAAAAGTCAGGGCGCTCAGAGACCTATGCCCGCACAGGCAGGCTCTGTTGTCTCAGGGGAAGGTGGTTAATGGAATGATCAAGTGCCCATATCACGGTTTTGAATTTGACGGTTCTGGAATGGCTACACTGGTACCTGCAATGGGAAAGAGTTCATCACCCCCAGATTTCCTTAAGGCTAAAAGCTTCATATTGCACGAGGATCACGGCATAATATGGTTGTGGTACGGTTCAGGTGAGCCGGATTCACCACCAAAATACTTTGATGACATTAATATAACTTCCCATTCAGAATACTGGGAAACATGGAACATTTCCTTTCCAAGGGCGGTAGAGAACCAGCTTGATGTATTTCATCTTCCATTTGTTCATTATAATACCATAGGGAGAGGCAATAGGACACTGGTCAATGGCCCACTGGTAAAACAGCTTGACGATTTGTCACTGATATGGTATACTATCAATGAAGTTGATAGAGGGCAAAAGCCCAAAAGAGGTTCAGAGATTGATACTAAAAAGTTAAACACTTACCTGAAATTTATATATCCTAATTTATGGGAAAATCATATATCAGAAAATATGAAAATTGTGGCATTCTTTGCACCAGTTGACCCTGAAAGAACTGTAATATACATAATATACTATCTTAAGGTCACTGGTTCAGACGCTTTTGATACTCTATTTGCAAAATTGGGCATGTACTTTAACAATTATGTGCTTCACCAGGATCGCCGTATAGTGCAAAACCAGAATCCTAGCGTCGTGGGCGATAGGCTGATAGGGGCTGATGCTCCAATATCGTTCTTTAGGAGAATGCTGTTCAGGGATAAAGATCTTATCAAAATGCTGCAAATAAATAAGGAAGCGCAAATCGCCCCATAGAGGCTATGTTTGTCATGAGCGTGCAGGTGCAAGGTCCGTGTTCCTAGGGAAACCATTTGTTTCTTTCTGGAAAAAGGCACTATGAACCATCTCCCAGAAAGTGAGTGTTCCCTAAAACCAAGGCTAATTCTATTTTTTGAAATACATTCAATCAAAAATTATCCGTAAAGATTTAAATTTGAATCCGCAATCCTTGAAAGCATGCAAATCGAACTGGAGTGCATTTCTGAAGATGAATTGCAGTCATTCGTGGAGAGCAACGATATAGTAGTTATGGATTTTTGGGCTCCATGGTGCGCTCCCTGCCACGTCTTGCACAGGGTCCTGCAGGGATTGATGCCGGCATTCCCTCAGGTTAAGTTCGGAAGAATCGACACCCAGAAGTATCCAGAAGTGTCTGACCGGTTTTCAGTGTACGGCCTGCCAACGCTAATAATATTTAGGAACGGTGAACCGGTGGACAGGATAGTTGGGGTTGTGCCGAAGGAGCTACTGGCAAGCAGGATCAGAGCCCTGGTTGACGATAAGCAATGATGGTAAAGGCTGCTGCTGTAGGGATAATGGGTCTGGGGTTTGAAGGCATTGCAGACTGCCAGCCAAAATTCCTCACCGAGCTCCTGAACAGCTCTCCCAGGGGGGTTGTGGAGAACAGCAAATACATGACCATGAGTTCTGCATGGCTAGCCATAATTGGTGATAGTGACCTTAAAAGCCTGCCAATAATTCCTTCAAACATCCCCGTAACAAACCCCACAATGGGCCAGCCATCGCTTGACCTGAACTCAGTTTCGCTTCAGGAAGAGCTTGATTCAGTTTACAGCGAGTTCAGCAGGCAGCTTGGCAGGGGCATCATAGTTGCCTCAATAAACATGTTTGAAAGGCAGAACACTTGCGATGCTTTAAACCTCATAGATAACTACCTTGAAAGGATGTATTCAAAGCTTGACAGCTTCATGTTCTTTTCACCCTACGGAGGACTGGAAGGTGGTTCAAGGAGCAGGTACGGAATCTACATTTCAACAGTTCAGAGGCCACAGGAGGACCAGACCATCAAGCTTGAGGAGATCATGCCACTGATTCTTGAACTGAAGCATTAGGCCATTCATTAAACTACTTCTACCTTTCTCCAATATGTTTTGTTTCCTACATCCACAAGCTTCACATTCATCTTCAGCAGCCTCTTCCTTATTTCGTCAGACTCTCTGAATTTTTTCTCAGAGCGCATCTCAGCCCTCTCCCTTATGAGCTCCTCAATGGTTGCCGCTTCTTTACTGGAAACCTCTGGTAGTCTGAAACCAAAGCACTCAGCCGTTTCACTGAATCTTCTAAGTTCCTCTGCATTTGCCCTGCCCAGTTCCATGTTAGCCTGCATCCTGTTTATGACGCGAGCAGCAACCACAAGGTGTGAGATTGCTTCAGGCGTGTTGAGGTCCCTGTTGAGCGATTCTTCGGCAAGTTCAGTCTCTAAAAGCGCTGAAGCTGTAAGCTCTGGGTTTTTTCCCTCTTTGCTGAACGGCTGTTTCAGGTTGTTAAGGGCTTCCTCCAGTATCTTCCAAGTTTCAACTGCCTTTGATATTCTGTCCTCGCTCACAGTTATTTGGCTCCTGTAATGGGTTTGTGCCATGAGCACCCTCAGAACGTTTGGCCCATAGGCCTTCACGAAATCTCTGATGTAAAAAACGTTATGGAGGCTCTTACTCATCTTCTCCTCTCCGGTCTTCACAAGCCCAACGTGCATCCATATTCTGGATAATGGTTTACCGGTGAACGCCTCACTCTGCGCTATTTCATTTTCATGGTGAGGGAATATGAGGTCCTCCCCTCCCCCATGTATATCAATGGTTTCTCCAAGGTTCTTCCATATCATCGCAGAGCACTCTATGTGCCATCCAGGCCTCCCCCTTCCAATTTCAGTATCAAAGAAGGGGACATCGTCATGGAACTTCCAGAGCGCAAAGTCCAAAGGGCTCCTTTTATCTTCATTGATATCAACCCTTGCCCCGGCAAGCAGCTCCTCCTTCCTTATCCCGGAAAGCCTTCCGTATCCAGCAAACTTATCGACTGAGTAGTAAATGCCGTCGCTTGTTCTGTAGGCGTAGCCCTTGGCCATTAGGTCCTTTATAATTTTAACCATTTCATTTATGTGCTCCGTGGCACGGGGATAGATGTCAGCCCTCAGAACGTTTAGAGAATCAGAATCGTTGAAGTATTCCCTAATGTATTTTTCTGATATCTGAGAATAATCAACGCCCTCATTTTTTGCCCTGTTTATTATCTTATCATCCATATCAGTGAAGTTCTGAACGTATGTGACTTTGAACCCGTTCCTCTTTAGCACCCTTCTCAGAATGTCAAAGGTGATGAAAACCCTGGCATGGCCTATGTGGCTCAAATCATACACTGTCACTCCACAGGCATACACCTTCAGGCTTTCTTGCTTTTCAGGGTCAAGCTCAACTTGGTCCCTGGTGTATGTGTTGTAGATTGATACTCTTTTCATGGTGAATGTTATATTCGAGCTGTTTTTTAACATTGCTCACTTGGTGCCTGTCAACAGTAATCAACCTTAAATTTGGGAAATAACATACCATATTGATTATGATTATCAGAATGGACAATCCGATAGTGGAAATGGACGGCGATGAAATGACAAGGGTGATGTGGGCCTGGGTCAAGGAAAGCCTTCTGGCACCTTACGTGGACCTAAAGACAGAATACTATGACCTTCATGTAAAGCACAGGGACGAAACTGACGACAGAGTTACATATGAGGCTGCAGAAGCTGTCAAAAGGCTGAAGGTGGGTGTAAAGTGCGCCACCATAACCCCAAACGCCGAAAGGGTGAAAGAGTACAACCTGAAAAGGGAATGGCCAAGCCCGAACGCAACCATCAGAAAGGTACTTGATGGAACAATATTCAGGGCGCCCATTGTCATGAGCAATGTGGTGCCTGCTGTGAGGTTCTGGAAAAGGCCAATCGTAATAGCCAGGCATGCTTTTGGAGATATATACGACGCAGCTTCCCTCAGGTTTGAGACAGCCGGTGAAGCGGAAATACAGTTCAGGTCAGAAAGAGAGCAGAAGTCAGTCAAGCTGCCGGCCCTGAAGGGTGCTGGTGTTATAGAGGCAAAGTACAACATCGACAGTTCAATTTACGGTTTTGCCAGAGCTTCATTCAATTATGCTCTTATGTACAAAATGGACCTGTGGTTCGCCACAAAGGACACCATATCGAAGGTTTACGATGCAAGGTTCAAGCAGATATTCCAGGAGGTTTTTGATAGGGAGTTCAAGCAGAAATTTGATGAAGCGAAAATCCATTACAACTATTTCCTGATAGATGACGCGCTTGCAAGGTCTGTGAGGTCAGAGGGTGGATTCGTCTGGGCATGCAAGAACTATGAAGGTGACATAATATCGGACCTGGTTTCAACAGCATATGTCGGAACGCTTGCGCTCATGACTTCAGAGCTGATGTCGCCGGAGGGTTACTATGAATCTGAGGCAGCACATGGAACGGTGCAGAGGCACTATTACAGGTACTTAAAAGGTGAAAAGGTTTCCACGAACCCAACAGCTATAATATTTGCGTGGACAAGGGCTCTGAAGAGAAGGGCTGACCTTGATGGCAACAGGGAGCTTGCAGGGTTTTCCATGAAACTTGAAGATGCAGTTAAGGTAACCATTGAGAACGACAAAATAATGACCCAGGATGTGGCAAACGTCGCAGAGAAGCCAGTTAATGCCGTTGTTGATACCCAGGCATTCATTGAAGCAGTAAAGAGGAACCTGGATCGTCTTTTGAAACAACAATAAAAATATTTATGATAAAGAGCAAATGGATCTCGGCAATTTTTCTTTTTCTGATAATGTCAGTAGCAATTGTGCCATTAACTTCTAACAGTGTACATTCAAAAGGTTATTTTGCCGTTTATTATGGAGATAGGGTAGGACACTCTGTCATTTCCTATCTTAATTCGTTTAACATGGTCATAATTCAGCCATGGGCTTTTAATACGTCAACGCTTAGTGATATAAGCGCATTAAAAATTGCATATATTGAACTGGGCGAGTACGATAACTCTTCAATTGCAAATTGTTCTGTGAACGTTAACAGCATTGCAGTTGGTTTCGACAGCCAGTGGGATCAGGTTATAATTAACGCTTCTAGCCCGTTGTGGGAAAAATATATTATATGTGAGGTTAATCATTCAATTCAGATGGGTTTTAACGGTGTGCTCTTTGATGACCTTGATGATGCCCAAAATTATAATTTCATAGGTCCAGGCATGATTAGAATAATACATGAGGTTAGGCAAGATTTTCCCCAAATAATAATAGGTGTTAACAGGGGATTTGCAATTTTACCAAACATTTCAGGATACATTAATTTTGTCCTCTTTGAGGATTATGGCACTTTGGTGTCAGGGAACACGGTTGTGTTTTTGGACAACTATTCGCAGGTAAGAGAACTAACAGCATACGTTAAAGGTTTCCATTTGCAAGTTTTGGCCTTGGGATATGCTCAGCGACCAGAAGACAGGTACTTTGAGTTAGTGAAATTGCTTGCCAGAGAAAATTCGGTGCCCTGCTACGTAACTGATGTAAATGTTACCGCATTATGGAATCAATGATAGTAACGAATAGAGTGAAAAGGCATCTTCGATCAATATGACCAAAACTGCTACGAGTTTGCTGAACATTGCAGAAGGTAAGTTTGAACCATTTGCCTATTGTCATAACTAAAACAACAGCTGAGCAGCCAAAATTTTGTGCGCAAAAATTGTTCAAAGGATCAATTTTTAATAAACGTTTAAAAATGCTACACTGATATCGATTTCGATAATAAATTGACAGACGCTGTCTTGCTTGATAATGTTAAGAAGGTTTACCCTGGAGCTGCGGGCACAGTTGCGCTCAATGGAGTAAGCATGAAAATAGAAGAAGGGGAATTTATATCGATTGTTGGTCCTTCCGGATCCGGAAAAACCACTCTGCTCAGTGTAATAGGCACCCTTGATAAACCAACATCAGGTAGGATTTTAATCGGCGGAAGGGACATAACTGGAATGGACGACAATGAGCTATCAATCATTAGAAACGTTCACATAGGTTTTATATTTCAATCTTATAACCTCATTAACAGGCTGAGCGCCATTGAAAACGTTGCTCTGCCTCTTGTTGTTAGGGGAGTCGGTTCAGGTGAAAGGGAAAGGCTTGCCTTAAAGGCATTGAGCAACGTTGGATTGGAATCCAAGGCGCACAGCAAGCCCTCGCAGATGAGTGGAGGGGAGCAGCAGAGGGTTGCAATAGCAAGGGCACTTGTAACCAATCCAACAATAATACTTGCAGACGAGCCAACCGGAAACCTTGACAGCAAAAATGCGGACAACATAATGAGGTTACTCACTGACATCAACAAAACAATGAACAAGACCATAATAATGGTAACTCATAACATAGATCTGGCAAAAATGACTAAAAAGATCATCAGGTTAAAGGATGGAGTCATTGAATCGGTGGAGCAGGTAAATTGAGAAGATTTGTTCCTGCCTTTGCGGTGCTCACACTGATGGCTGTTATGATGTTTTCGGCCACACCAACATTTGCATCATCATCCCAGCCCATTATGATCTACAGCAACTGGGGAACCATAGGGCAACCGATGGAGGTTAGGCCAGGTTACAACAATGTGCCCTTTACCGTTGAGTTTCAAAACGCAAGCACACCGCTGTATGCTCAGCTTAACCTTTCCTCATTACCGTTTACAAATTCAACCGGTGGATATATAGTTAGGAGCGTTCCTTCCTCTCAGCAATACCCCACAATTTTCACCTTTATAATTAACGTAAAATCATCGGCAATGCCAGGCACCTACAGCTTGCCCCTTAAACTGGTCATGGATAACGGCAAGTATTATAATTACACCGCAAGTGCGCAAATTTCAACGCCTCCAAATGTAACTATTGCAAATTGGTACTGGGGAACTGGCACAAGCGTTTACCCATATCCTGGGTATGGGATCACCCCATTGACAGTGATTGTAAGTAATCCAGATTCAGGCCCAATTTATCACGTTTCAGTGAACCTTCAGCTTCCTTACGGTCTGCAATCACAGGTAGGAAGCACGGGGAGCTTTTATATCTCTGAAATGGCTCCGGGTTCCTATGAGCCTGTTTCATCATCGGTAAACATCACTCAGGTTTCAAGCCCTGGCACGTACTATGAGCCATACACTGTGAGTTACATGGACTCAAACGGGGCGCATTTTATAGATTCGGGAACGATTGAACTGGTCATATATCCAAGGACGCAGCTGAGTGTAAAGCTGAACCCCATTAGCATTGTTCAGGGACAGTACGGGCAGTTCAACATATATGTTAAAAACAGCGGAGCTGCACCAGTTTATGACCTTTCAGCAACGGTGCAGGCTCAGGGAATTGAGCTGATTAAGGGAAACACAAGCCAGATAAGTGAGCTGGGCTCTGGCAATTCAGCAAACTTTGTCTATACAATTTATGCCTCTCAGAGCTTACCAGCCGGGATATATCCTATAAGTGCGGGAATACAGTATGAATCTGCTGGAACCGTTTCACAGTCATCTTACACCACATACATAACTGTTTCATCCCAATCACAGGAGGCTTACATATCGATTTCTCCCAGCAGCATTTATTACATGAGAAACAATTCAATAACATTGAGCGTAAAAGCTTCAAGCCAGGAACTCAGAAACGTTCAGCTTCAGATATCACCGGCGCAATCAATCTACATTTCGCAGGGTTACGGTCCCTTTAATCTAGGTAACATCAAACCTTATGGAGAAGCGAATGTAACCCTTGATGTTTTACCTTACTTCTCTCAGGCTCAGGTTTACCCGTTTCAGTTAACGCTGCAATATGGGGGCACTTCAAACTACACCCAGACTATTCAGGAGGCAGTTCCTGTGTTTATAGGTGGCATCATAACCATCAATTTTTCTCAGGTTCAAGTTCCTGCAGCCTATAATGGCTCAACCGATTCTGTCTCTGGGACATTGCTAAATTCTGGAAACGAGGAAGCCTACTATGGAACGGTTTACATAAACTCCTCGAAGATGGGAATAGAACAGTCCCAGTACATAGGTGACCTTCCCACAGATTCTCCGACCCCGTTCAGCTTTTCGGTGTATGTGCCATCCACAACTGCGGGAGGAATTTATCCAATTACGTTCACGTATCAGTACAAGGACAACCTGGGCAATACCTATCATGTTTCATACAGCACTTACATGCAGGTGTTAAGCGGTAAGGCTATTGTAGCTTCCAGTCCTGCCAGAAACAATAATGAAATCATTTTGGTGTCAGTGATTACAGTGATAATAATAATAGCCATAGTTTACGTTTTCCTAAGGCGCTTCAGAAGATGAAGCTAATTGACATCATGCTTTACGCAATTAGGGCGATGAGTGAAAGGAAAACAAGAAGCGCTCTAACGATACTTGGTATAATGATAGGGCCAGCTGCCGTTGTTGGCATAACATCTTTGACATCAGGTTACGGCCATAACATAAATTCTCAGCTGCTTGAACTTGGAACGAACACCATTTTGGTTGAACCAAATGGCCAGAAGACGATTACTTCACAGGATGTAAATGTTATACAGTCCATAAAGGGAGTGAGCGGTGTCTATCCATACTATGCAATACCGGCCCAGATAAGCACGCCTGGCGGAAAGGAAAACGTGGTGATTTTTGCCATAAACCTTCAGACCGGTCTAGAAAGCGCCGTGCCAGGCATCAAGCTCTCACAGGGCGAGTTTCCCCAGCCGTTTAACACCTATGGCGCTGTCATTGGCTGGCAGATAGCTAACCCGCAGAATACAGAGTACACTAGTTACAAGCTGAACAATGTGATAACCATGACGATAAGCGAAAACGGCCAGCCTGTTTCAAAGAGCCTGCTTGTTATGGGCATATTGAAGGAGTTTGGGCCATCATTTATAGTGAACGTTGATCAGGGCGTTTTTGTTCCGTTAAACACAGGAAGCCAGCTAACGGGCAATTCACCCTACGACGGGCTTCTTGTAATAGCCCAAAGCTCTTCAGATGTCACCTCAATAACCAACAGCATAAAAAAGTACTACGGCAACAACCTGCAGGTGTTGAGCTCTCAGGAGGCAATTAACGTGGCCAACTCAATAGTTGGAACACTGAACCTTTTGCTTGCATCAGCAGCTTCAGTTTCGTTTCTTGTTGCTTTTGTCGGTGTAACAACCACAATGTACACAAGCACTCTTGAAAGGACGCGCGAGATAGGCATACTTAAGGCGCTCGGTTTCAAGAACAGAGATGTGATGAATATATTTGTTTTTGAATCAGGCATAATGGGGCTTCTTGGCGGGTTAATAGGCGTTGTACTTGGAGCAGGAGGATCATACGTTCTTTCGCTGATAATACCCAGCCTGCTTAAATTTGGTGGGCCTGGCGCTGGTGGGTCAAGCTTTTCAATCGGAGCAGCAACGCCAGTTTTTGACCCAACAACCATAGTAATTATAGTTATAGTTTCTGCCGTGATAGGCATCATTGCAGGTTCCATACCGGCATACAAAGCTTCAAGGGTTGAGCCAGTTAAGGTGCTGAGGAATGAATGAATCTCGAGCGTGAAAGCTCAGACCCTTATTGCCCTCAGTGTGTGCCCTGAAGCATCCTGTTCACAAATTCTAAAAGTTCTGCGTTCCTTTCAATCTCCAGTATCTTCCTGAACCTTTCAAGTTCGTCTGGCAGCACATTTGCTTTGGATGTTAGTTCCCAAAATACATCCCCAGGGTCCTTTTCCAGGCTTGACTCAACTATCTGCCTTATCGTTTCGTAAAGCTCCCACGGGTAAATTATCCAAGCATCAGTTACCATTGCATAGAAATCCGGAATAAAAACGGAAGATGGCTTGAGGTGCAGCGTTGCTGTCCTGACTTCCCTTGCCCCCTTTTCCAGGCACTCTTCCCTTGCGGCCCTGAGGCTCAACCCCTGGTCAGCCACGTCGTCTATTAGCAATAAGCTCTTGTTCTCAATGACTGCCCTGTTCAGGTACTTTATTTTCACCCTGCCTTCGGCCATGTTCACGCCCGTGTACCTTTCTGCAACTATCACTATGTACGGTATTTTTACTCTTCCTGCTATAAAGAAATCCTGAAGCGACCTGAGCACAAAGAGCCCTCCCCTACCTATCCCCACGTTCAGATCAGGCATGTACCCTGAAGCCCTTACCTTGGTGTACAGGCTAAATGCAAGGTTCCTGAGCTCTTCATAGCTTGGCTTTACATAATGCACGCCCATTTTTCCCTGCACCTATTAAAAACGTTTCAGCTCCTCCATTACATTTTTTGCCAACAACTCTGCCTGTTCGGAACCCCTTTTTGCCAGCATCTCTGAAAGCCCAACGTAGTCAGAGGGTTTAATCTTTGATAACTTATCCTTCAGCTCCCCATTTAGATCCCCAATCAGCTCATTTAACCTGTCCAGATTGTTGAAGACTTTTTCATATCCCTCAAGGTCACCCTGAAGCTTGAACGCTATCTGGAACGCTTCAGATTTGGTTTCCCCGTACCTGTCCACATCCTCGCCTATGACGCTCATTTCGCTCAGTGCTCTTCTAAGCCTCCTGCATGCCAGAAGTGAATGTGCAAATGCCACTCCCACGTTCCTCCTAACTGTGCTGTCTGAAAGGTCCCTCTGCAGCCTGGTTTTCATCAGCTTTAATGAAAGGGTGTTAAGAATTGAATTTGAGACTTCAGCCTGGCCCTCAGAATCCTCCAGGTCCACCGGGTTAACCTTGTGCGGCATCGTTGAGCTGCCTACCCTCTTCCTTTCAAACTTCACTATGCCGTAGGAATTGTACAGCCAGAGGTCCTGCGCAAGCTCCTGCATTATCACATTGGCCATTTCGATATAGTGCATTATAACGCTGGTCCTGTCCCAGAGTGGAGCCTGCTTTGTTATTTCAGGAAACTCTAGCCCAAGCTTTTCTATAAAATTTTGAGAGAACCTGTACCAGTCTACCGTCTCGTTTATGAATGTGAAGGAGCTGTAAGAACCAACAGCCCCGCTAAGCTTACCGTACGGTCTTATCCTCAGGGCCTCATCGGACACCCTTGCCAGCCTCAGGGCATAGTAGGCCATTTCCTTACCAAAGGTGGTTGGCACAGCAGGCACTCCATGCGTCCTTCCCATGATCCTAGTTCCGGCACTGTCCCTGGCAAGTTTTGCCAGGCTCATGGCAAGTTCAGCATAGCATCTGAGCAGCTCCCACTTTCCCATCTCAATGATAATGCCGTAGGCGTTTCCATTTACATCTTCACTTGTAAGGCCCAGGTGAACGCATGCAGCAAGTTTGCTGTAGCCAATGTCAGAAAGCATTTTTCTGACGTAAAGCTCAGCTGCTTTCACGTCATGCCCAGTCCTTCCCTCGATTTTCTTCACATCCCCGTACCAGCCTTCCGGCAGAGAATTTAACAGAAGGTCAGGGTCATAACCTTTACATTCACCGTCAAGCACCCCCATATCACACAGAGCCTTAAGGTACAGCAGTTCAATCCTGAACCTCTGATGGTACAGCGACCTTTCAGAAAATATCCTGCCTAACTCTTTGACCTCTTCCCCGTACCTGTCATCAAGTGGCGAAACTGGCTCATCCAAGCTTCAGGGTCATCTCCCTCTCCGGGCCAGCAGATATGACAGAAACCCTTGCCTTCAGGTGATCCTCAATGAAATCTATATACTTATTTACCTGTACTGGAAGGTTTCCCCTTACCACATCCTTCCAATTAACCTCAGGTATTGGCTCAAGTTCCTCGTACACTGGTTCAGCTGATTCAAGGATTTCAGTTGATGGCCTTACTCTCTCCATTTCCTTACCGTTTATCCTGTAAGCTACGGCAACCTTCAGCTCATTTAACCCTGAAAGCACATCAATTTTTGTAATCACTATTTCGTCTATCCCGTTGACTTCGGCTGAGTACCTCAGCAGCGGCAGGTCAAGCCAGCCAACCCTCCTAGGCCTACCTGTAGTTGCGCCGTATTCATGACCCTTTTGCCTTATGGCTTCCCCAAGCCCGCCCAGGAGCTCGGTGGGCATGGGCCCCTTTCCCACCCTAGTGGTGTATGCTTTCATAACTCCAATCACATTGTTCACCATCTTTGGCGGTATACCAGAGCTTACAGCGGCGTAGCCAGCTGTCGTGTGAGAAGAAGTAACATATGGATATGTTCCATAGAGAGGGTCAAGGAGTGTGCCCTGGGCAGATTCAAACAGCAAGCTTTTTCCACTTTCAAGCCTTTCAAGAATGGCATCCCTCACATCTCCGGCATACTCTTTAAGGGCTCTCCGTGAGCTTTCAATCCAGCTCTGAGGCTCAAAATCAATGGAGTACAGTTTGCCGTAGATTCCAGGATTGAACTTATCCTTCAGTATGTCCTCTACAGTTGGCGATATCCTGAGTGCCCTTGATGAATAAGATGGGCCTATTCCTCTTAAGGTTGTGCCAACTGATTCTGCACCCTTGAGCTCTTCTATCCTTCTGTCAAGCTCCCTGTCTGCTGGGGTTATTACAGTTGCCCTGTAATCCAGCATAAGCTTTACATCTCCGGCAATTCCCTTGAGCTCTCTCACTTCATCCGAAAAGATTACTGGGTCAATGACTACGCCAGGGGCAATGAAAAGCTCCTTTCCTTGAAATGCACCTGAAGGCACCTGATGAAAGGTGAACGATTTCGCTCCAACATAAACCGTGTGTCCAGCATTGGGCCCGCCGTTATACCTTACTACTGAAGAATAATCGGAAGAAATGTAATCAACAACCTTGCCCTTCCCTTCATCACCCCACTGCATCCCGATAATGACAGACCCTGTCATAAAATACTTTAAAAAAAACTTCTAATAAAGGTTTCCAGGAACAAATGGGTGCCGTTAATACTATAAATATCACCTTATACATCAAAAAATAGGCTTAATATAATTAGTTCATTGAAGAATAAAGCTGAGCTAATTTTCTAATTTGTTAATACATGGAAGAACCTGAAGGCTCAACCAGTTCCTTACGCTATCAAATTTTGGCTTTATGCAAACGCTTCTATGCTTTATGTGTTTGTTCATTTGGATTTGTTCACAATGGCCACACTTAAAAATCTCTATGTCTAAACGACAAAAATTAATTAATAGAAAGAATCAACCATGCAGGTTAATGAGCACAATATACCACATAGTCCAGTTTGAAGATGGCAGTGCGTATTTGATGTTCGACGTGTGCGATTGGAGATGTTCATATTGTGTAAGAAACGTCAGCAGTTGGTGCACTTCTCTTCCTGAAGCCACGGTTAAAACCTTGAACAGAATTGAGCACAGGTACATCAACATTGATGAATTGCTTAAAATACTTAAAGAAAACGGGGTTAAACTGGCATTCCTTGGAGGAGGAGAACCGACTCAGGACCCTGAGCTCAAAGCAATAATGAGGCTTTTGAAAGAGAACGGCATAGGTTCATGGCTGATAACAAACGGCGAACTGCTTGATGACGAAATCTTTCAGCTATCAAAGGGAATAACGTTCAGCATTAAGGCGATAGATGAAGCAAAACACATAAAGCTCACTGGTAGAAGCAACAGGAGCGTTTTAAATAACTATCAAAGGTTTGGAAATGATGAAAAGGTTGTAGCTGAAACGGTCTATTATCCTAACATTATAGGTTGCGAAGAGGTACAAAAAATTGCAGAATTTGTTCACAGCGTAAATCCAAGAGCAAGGTTCAGGATTGACCCTGCAGTTCAGTTGAGGGACAAAAGCGGGCTTAAGGATTGCATAGAAAAGATAAGGTTAATCCATGAAAATACCTATTATCTTGAGTTTGCTGGCAACAGCAAACCCCCTAAGCTGCTTTACCCAAAAATTTAATTTTTATTTTCGAACTTGGCTGAAAGTATGTTGGAAATGCTCACGTTAGCATAGCCAGATATGCTGTTAAGGTATTCGCTTACGTTCATCATCGTTTCTTCAAGGCTGTCACCAAGTATGCCGTCAAGCTGTGGAGGCCTAAGCCCTTTCCTTGCAAGCACTGCAGACCTATACGCTGTTTCAACGCCAGAGGCAACCTTAAGTGAACATCCCGGCTTTGCACCGTCACACACAGCACCTGCAAGGCTTGATATCTGATTTATGGCTGAAATCTCCGCAGCCCTTTCATCCCCTCCCATTAAATAAGAAAACCCAGCAGCCAAACCAGCCCCGCCCTTTATCCCCACGCTGCAGAGCGATGAAATGTATTCTGTAAAAGCTGTAGCGTATATCGTGGTTAGCCAGCTCACCGTTATGGATCTGTAAAGTTCCTCCTTATCTGCACCTAAAGAACCTGCATAGATGTGCAAGGGCAAGGTGCTTGTTATCCCCTGGTTTCCTGAACCTGCTACGGACATTGCAGGAATTGATGAGCCGGACATCCTTGATTCCACTGCAGCCGCAGCATATTTGATTGCTTTCTGCACTATGTCATTTTCAGCCATGCCCCTTGCCAGCCCAAAAAACTTTTTTGATCCTAGGTTTTCGTTTGCCAGGTTCATGTCAAGTTCAATGGCATCATCTATTAGCTTTGAAATTGAATGATCCTTGGCCAGTTCATCTGCATACTCCAGCATTTCCGAATAATGAAGCTTAACAGTCATTGTCTTTTTGCTATATATCTGTTCAAGCTGTGAGTTTTCCTTTGCACTTCCTGCAGCCTTTATAGCTTCCTCAACTGAATTAAAAGCCATTCCGTTGTATACAACCCTGTCGTGAGCTCCTGATAATATTGTAGCCCTTTTGTTTACCTTTGCGTAAACAAATAGCCCCTGAGTTTTGATGGGTTTAACTAACAGCTCAAAATTTCTGGTGTATGATCCTTTTGCTGTGCTTAAGGTTTCGAGACCTTTAGGCTCAGACATCAAGCCCCTTTTTACCGCTTCTTTTATGCCAAAGCCTCCACCGGGCACCCCTGCTGCGAACGCGTTTTTAAAAACGTCATAATCCAGGTAAAGCTCAACGCTATAAGGCTCTTTTGTTCCTTGCTTTGCCAAAGAAATTGCATATCCTATCGCGGCTATTTCTGTGCAACCTGCAGAAGGTTTTACCTCTGATTTAATCATTTCCCTTAAACAATCATAACAGTCCATATATGGGCACAATTGCTTTAGAATAAAAAAATTGTGCAAAAACAGCTTTAGAAAGTTCCCCTTAGGAGTTTTACACGGGCTACTGAAGTAATTTGCAGAAAAATATTAATTTAACCTTTAATTTAATAATTTATGGGCTCGCCTGTTTCTGAAGCCATAAGGCTTTACAGGAATGGAATGAGCGTAAGCAATATTTCAAGGGAGCTCGGTGTATCGCCTGTAACAGTTTACAAGTGGCTGCAGAAGGCTGGAATGCGCGCAAAGAGGACCATAAAAAGGAAGAGCGTTGATATGCAGCTTGTGTCAGCAGAGCTTGACCTGAACGGGTTTGTAAAGGTTGATAGTCTTGAAATTGGCAGGAAGCTTGAGAGGGCCATTCCTGGAACCTGGCTTGTAGTTATAAATTTTGGCGTTGGGAGCATAGGCAGGAAGTTTTCAAGTACGGAGTTCTTCGGGTCAAGGTTGTCCAACATGCACTTCCTTGTAAGGGACAGTGAGCTCTTCAGGCTTCACATTTCAAGGTTCCTTGACGGCCTCTTCCAGGAGCAAAACGGCTCCGCAAGCCCTGGAATGAGAAGGGCATTCACTCACTTCCTTAATTCATTTGGTTTGAAAAGGTACGCGCAGAAAGGCAATGCCATCAGACACCAAATCATCTAATGCTTTATGAAGGTGTTAGGGGTTTGGGGGAAGCAGTAAAACTCCGACCTTCAGGGAGAGATACACGGACTTTCCCCAATGTTTAAATTTTCTTTACACCAATAATGTATGTGCTTGCGGCATATAAGTTCAGGCTCTACCCAGATGAGGAGCAGGAGAAAACTCTCAACAACCAGCTTAAAATATGCAAAGAGCTCTATAACAGGGCTTACCACGAAAGGCTAGAACACTACGAGAAAACGGGTATAGGCCTGACATATGCCGAACAAGCAAACGCGCTGCCTGAAATGAAAAGCCAGAATTAGCAACTGTGCACTCTCAGGTTCTGCAGGATGTTCTTAAAAGG
>OGCG01000541.1_pt1 | contig 22793 bp, 20 predicted proteins | sample 1570061 | NCBI WGS metagenome assembly OGCG01 (sample SAMN06268698, study PRJEB24515) | hot springs metagenome | isolation source: Joseph's Coat, Yellowstone National Park, Washington, USA | place: USA:Joseph's Coat, Yellowstone National Park, Washington, USA
TAGAAGAATAACAATTACTGCCGCCGCCACCTCCACTGCCGCCACTACCGCCACTACTGCCACCTCCACCAACAAGCTGTGGGCAGCCATTTGAATATGCATTTATTGTATTGTTGGTTATTATATTGAAGATATAGGGGGCTAACTCAGCAACTATTACACCTATCACACCGCCCATAATTAGACCCATACCATAACCTTGCAGGGTTCCTTTTGTTTGGCCCGGCATTACTTGTGCAGCTGCATAAAGCGTGCCTCCAAGAAGCATTAGAACAAGTCCTACTATAAAGATTGCATTGTTTAATATATAATAAATATTCATAAGCGTACAGTCTATTGAGCTTACTGATGATGCTTCCGCAAATGCGATTAACACGCTCAATGCAACTGCAACACTAATTACCAGTAGAAGCTTATTGAATCTGCTTTTCTTATTTCTACTCTCTTTTTTAGTATTTCTCTTTTTGATTCTATTTTTTCCCATTAATGCACCACTTTTAATTAAAGCTTCTACTTAAATTTTATATATTTATGCATTATATTTAAAATCAAATATCTCTAATTTCTATTTCAAGATATTATTTTAATATATTATTTGATTATAAATATATAAAATACTATTTTTTAATACCGCAGTTAATCATTTGCATGTGCTTGATGAACCTGTTATCCAACTGCATCCCGTATTTAGCGAACAATGATTGCCACCCATATCTGAATTGATACTCGAGTTAAGACATATCATTCCCGAATCTATTCCATAAAAATTATTTTCATAGAATGCGGTTTGAATTGTATTTGCAATAAGTGCACCAACACCGCTGTTTTTTGTTGCATTATTATTAGATATCTGCATTGCAGTTACATTTTTTAATATAAATGCTGTGCTCGCATTAACTGTATTATTTGATACCTGTCCATAAGTAACATTGTTTAATTTAATACCATAACCTATAGTGTTTATATAATTATTTTTTATCGCAATATTGGTTGATTTTAGAGCGCTTATTGCAGTTGAATTTGTTGGTATTTTTGGCATCATAATTGTATTATTGAAAATCTCACCAGAAGAATCATTAACTAATTTTATTGGCGCAGTAAATCCTTTGATATAGCAGTTCTCTAAGACAGAATATTTTGTATCTCCTGAGAATTCTGCTAGTGTACCGCCATTAGTCGCTTCTATTGTATGTCCATTGCAATTAATTGTGGTTGCATTAGTATAGACGCCAAAACATGTTGCTCCTGTAGTATAAATTAGATCATGAGTCAATGAAACAAAAACCGGCCTGCTCGCCGCAAAACATGTTAATGGTTCAACTGTTGATGGCTCAACAATAAGCCAGTGACAGCCAACCTTTTTATTACCGTAGTTTACCAAACTTGTACCATCATTAATTGCACTATTATTACTTGAACAAATATAGTCTTCAACATTATTGCTGAATGAGTTATTATACAATGTATTGTTTAACGATTTTCCTAACATGGCAATACCCACATTGTTTTGAGTACCTTTATTTCCTGCAACCAGATTATTGCTAGAATTCACAAGTACCAAACCTTTGTTATTGCCGACTTCATAATTAAATATATTATTTATAATCTTGCTATCAAACACATTTCCTAAATATATTGTAAAATTGCTTGTATCTTCTATTTTTGTATTGTTTATAGTGCTATTATAGGAATTAAGCATTTTTATACCATAATAGTATGCATTAATACCTGTAATATTTACCAGATTAACATTGCTCGAGTTGCTTACATTGATCAATGATCTGAAATTTATCATTCTACAATCTGATATAGTTACATTCTTTTTATTGTTAATAACCACTACAGGACCTGCGGTATTTGGATTTGCGGTAATATTATAATTAGAGCATTCAAGTGTTACATTGCTTGTATCAATATTAAAGCAATCTGGTTTTGCATTAATTATATCACTTGTAAGATTATATACTCCAGGCCTTGTTATATTCATACATGTATCAATAGGATATGAAGCTAATGTTGGTGACATATGGAATGTACATGTTGCCCATTGTGCATCAGTAACAGAGCAGTGTGTATTAGCCATTATGTCGTTTGATGCACCTAATGAATCTAAACTTGCAAATACATCAAATTTTGAATTTGATAATGCAGTACCATTATTAAAGAGATTCCCTTCTGAACTGCTAAGATAAATACCATAAATATTGTTATTTAAAGTAAAATTCGAGAATATATTTGAATATGAGTTTAATAAAAGCGCGCCGTATTTACTATTGGATGAATATATATTTGAAATACGTGCCCCCTCTGTATTAATTAGACCTAGTGAAGTATTATCGTTATTAAAATAAATATTTTTTAATTTGGATCCATCTGCTTTTTGAAGCTCAATACCTTCTTGTGAATTTATTACTCTGCAATTTGATAATACAGTATCATTGCTGGATGCTTTTATCCCTATATAAGCATTACTTATAGTAAAATTGCTGCAATTTAATGTTACATTAGGTGCTTTAATATTTATACATGACATATTATATTTAGCTAAAGTAGAGATTGGAAAGCTACTATAATTTTTCATGTTCAAATTCCTTGAAATAAAGTAGGATCCAGGATATAGGATAGTACCGCAACTTGATATTACTTTTTCTAGAACTACCCTCGATACATTATTAGGTATGTTTGTGCCACTGCATGAAACAAAGTCACAACCATTATTATTATAGCAATTATTATTTATTGCAGTATTATTATTTGGCAAACCCGCATTTACAGAGCAGGAAAATGATTCTTTTGAACCGGTAATATAATTATTTATAAAGCTATTCTTGTTTGATGTAACATTAAAGCCTACAAAAATATTACCTTTTACAGTATTATTATCAAATTTATTATTGCTTGATCTTCCTCTAATAATTATAGCTCCATAAGGACTGCTTGAATTGATAATTTGGCTCTTTTCAAATGTGCTATTTTTAGTATTATTTATATAAAGGTTCGCAACATATCCATCCAAGAGAATGCTGTTGTATAATTCAATATTTTGGGAATTATTAATATAAGTATTATAGGAGAAATTAGCAATTTTACAATTATTTATGACAACATTTTTTTCTCCATTAATCTTTATACCGTAACTGAATGGAGGTATATCTGTATATGGACCAGAGCCCAGAATCATATTATTTCCACAATCAAGGGTAACGCCACTTACTTCTATATTGATACATGATGTATTAGTTGAAAGATCACGTATATTTGTTGAAAGTGTATAAGTACCTGGAGAGGTAATAGCACCGCAAGAACTCAGGTATTTTATAGTTGTGTTTACTATTTTATTTGAAGGTGGAGGTGTAATTGTATTATTAGTAATTGGAGCAACTCTTGTAGTAGAAGATATAAAAACAAAAACAACAATAATTACACCGATTATTAGAACTGACAGCATAAGTATTTTTTTCTTTTTTGAACCATTTTGAACTACTTCTTCTTCATCTGTATTAAATAATAAACTCGGCTCTGGTGTCTCCATAAACTCATCTTTGTTTAAATAAACAATATATAAATATAAATGAATATTATATTTAATTTTAATTTATTCTCTATGTTTATTTTCTAAACAATATTAATATATTTATAAACTTATATCTATTTATAATTACCTATAAGTGGGTATAAAGCACATTAAGTATTTTATAATATTTATTTGATAAAATATATTATAATTATTATAATTTACTTTAATACTATTAAGATAAATAAATATTATATATTTAATATATTAAAATTATATATTAAAATTTAAGAACAAATAATTTTAGTTTTGTGCCTCAGTAGCTCAGTGGTAGAGCGCCTGTCTCGTAAATCTCTTATAAGCTAATTAAAAATCAGGAAAACAGGAGGTCGGGGGTTCAATTCCCCCTTGAGGCTGAACCACCATAGACTTAGTTTATAGCAGATAAAGCGCTATCTGAAGAGAATAAAGTTAAATAATGATAATAATATTAAGAGAGTATAATATATCCAAAATATACCTAAATATTTTTAAATATTTAGATTGATAGGTATTTGTGATTAAATGAAAAAACTATCAATAATAATGTTTAGTGGCACTGCAGATAAATTTATACCGTTGGGTGTTCTCACAGATGCAGCGGCTGCCATTGGAAATGATGTTGAAATATTTGTTACCGGATTTGCACTTATGGGATTTACAAAGGAAAAACACCAAATACCATTTCCCGTAGAATTTAAAGATATGGAAGGTGCAGTACAAGAGGGAATGAAAAAAACAAACACAAAAAGCTGGTATGATATGCTCAAAGAGGCTAAGGGTATAGGAAATGTTAAAATATATGTATGCTCGCTAATGGCATCAATGTTTGGTCTTCAGAAGAAGGATTTAGATCCTATCGTTGATGATATAGTTGGTGCTGCAACATTCCTAACCAACTCAGAGGGCAGTCAAATAATATTTATATAATATAAATAATTAGTATAATATAAATTTTATAATATAAATAGTAGAGGAGAGTAGACAATATTTAAGTGTAATATTTTTAATAAAGTGATATTATGGCAAAAATTGTAGTTGATGCACGTGGCTCAAGCTGCCCGGGGCCTATAGTTGAACTCTCTAAAGCATATCGAAATGCAAAGGTTGGAGATGTAATAGAGTTGTGGGCTACCGATGCAGGAGTTAAATCAGATGTTACAGCATGGGCGCAAAAAACAAAAAATAAGATTGATAGTATAACTGATCAACAAGATAAAATTGTAGTTATTATAGAAATTCTCAATAGATAAATAATAAATCCAATTTATATTTAATTTAATTTTTATTTAGAAAATTTAGAAAGATATCTAATATTTATATAAAATTCTAATAGTGTATGTAATTATGAAAAAGCTTATTATAGTTGGAGGCGGTGCTGGAGGTATAATTTTAGCCAACAGCCTCGATACAAAAGAATTTAACATAACAATAATTGATAAAAGCAGTATAAATGTATTCCAGCCTGCATTTCTTTATATTGCATTCAAAGGTAAAAAAGCAGATATAACGAGGCCTACATCTAAGTTGCTTAAAAAGAATATAAAACTCGTTATAGAAGAGGTTAAAACAATAGATTTAGACAACAGGCTTGTCAAAACTTCAAATTCAAGCTATAGCTATGACTATTTAGTAGTTGCAACAGGTTCGAGAACAGATACAACGCAGATAAACGGGCTTAGCGAGATCAACAAGCAATTTGGAGATTATCATACAAATATTGAGAACGCAGAAAGAGTATGGAGCAATTTAAAAGGTTTTAATGGTGGAAATCTTGTAATAGGAATGACTTCGCCTACATGTAAATGCCCTCCATCTCCCTTAGAGGGTGTCTTCCTTGCAGAGGAGATGATAAGGAATAAAGGAATTAAAGATAAAACCACAATCAGCTTCTTTACACCATATCCAAGACCTTACCCCGCAGAAACAATGAATGAGGTTATAGAGCCCCTATTAAATACAAGAGGCATCAAAGTTTACAACTTTTTTGATGTTGATTATATTGATACAAAAAACAAGATAATTTATTCAATTGAAGGTGATAAAATAAATTATGATTTACCAATATTAATACCACCATGCAAAGGAGTTAAAATTGATTACAAACCTTCAACAATTCTTGATAGTGATAATTTTATAAAAGCGGATAAATTCAATCTAAAAATAGTTGGATATGATGATGCATTTTCTATTGGAGATGCAACCGCAATACCTACTGCAAAATCAGGAGTTACTGCGCATTTACAGGCAAAGGTGCTTGCAAGAATTCTAAATGGAGAAGATGCTAAGTTTAATGGCAGAACCAACTGCCCTTTTGATGTTGGATACAACAAAGGAACTTTCGTTATAGGTTCTTATACCGAACCTGTGGTAAAATATCCACCTTCAAGATTAAAGCATTTCATGAAGATGCGTATGGAGGACATTTATTGGATGAGCCTAAAAGGAACATTTGACTGGATGTTTGATATTTATTTTAAATTTACAGATCCCGCAAAACTAAATAAAAAATATAACAAAAAAGGAACAAACTAAAAAATAAATAGAGTATGGAAAGTAATTAATAAAATAATATCAATAAGAATAACAAGAGAGTACTATCCAATTATATATCATATAATTATACATTATATATAATTATACATTTACATTATACATCTAAAATTATGTGAACAATAAGTCTATCTTTTATTTTTTTAATTTTCATACCCTGCATTGAAACGCCTTTAACATCAAATTTTGAAACTTTTTCAAACTTATTTAATCCGAAAAGCAGAGCATTAAAATAAAATATATTCTTTTTTCTTATAATTTTAATGTTTTTTACATCGTAAAAGAAGAGCTGATCCGCATCAGATAATGAAAGCGCGTCTTGTAGCACCCTCCATAATAGCTCTTCTAGATTACTTGATGCCTCTCTGATTTTTAGTTTTTTGCTGTGTAAAATCAGCTTATTTTCATTCTTTGATTTTACTAGAATACTATTTATTTTTTTAATATCCGCAATTACATTAAACATACCATACAGAGCATTTGCGAATAAACTTCTTTTATTATTACCATAGGCAACATATTCGATATCTGCAGTATGATTTAAATATTTGTATTTTAAAGGCATAAAGATCATTAATTAACAAATTATAAAATTAAATTCTAAAATAATAAAATATTAACAACAACAAATATAATTAATAATGCAAAAGCATTAAATATTATTTGAGCTATTACTTTATGTCCTATGATGACTAGAGTAACTCCTGAAATGTGATGAGAACCAAATCGGCTGAGGACATATATATAATTGTATATAATTTATTATAGAATTATATTCTGCTTTATATATTCTACTTTATATAATTTAGATTTAATGGTGGTTTAACGAAAATAGAATTTAGCGCGGGTGCTGTAATTTGGAAGGAAGTTGCAAATAAAAAATATTTTTTAATTCTTGTAAAAGATAACAATGAATATGATATACCCAAAGGGCACATAGAAAAGGGAGAAACCGCTGAAGCAGCAGCATTAAGAGAGGTAAAGGAAGAAACCAATTTAGATGTTAAGTTTGTTCCTTATTTCAAACATACCAGTCAGTGGTGGTTTGTAGAGAATAATGAAAAAATAAAAAAGTATGCAACATTTTTTCTTGCAGATGAGATTAAAGATTATAATATAAAGCTTTCATTTGAACATAGAGCCTTTAAATGGATGACGCTTGAAGAAGCTGAAAGTCAGATTCCATACAAGACGACTAAAGAACTATTAAAAATTGCAGATGATTATATAAATAGAATTAATGAAATGAAAAAACTCAATGATGAATACAAAAATTTACCAGAACAGCACAAAAATTGGAATCTGGGAAAAAATTTTGTCCCTGGTGAGGGCCCTCTAAATGCGGAAGTCATGATAGTAGGGCAGGCACCTGGAAGAAATGAGGATGAGCAAAGAAGACCTTTTGTTGGTATGGCGGGACAGCTTCTTAATGAAATGCTTAAAAAAGCAAAATTAAAAAGGGATGATGTTTATATAACAAGCATTGTCCAGTTTTTTCCTCCTTTGAACAGAGCACCTACAGAAGATGAAATTTCTTATTGTAAACCATTTTTGATAAGGCAGATGGAAATAATAAAACCAAAATTTGTTGTGCTTCTCGGGAACATTCCATCGCAGAGTATATTAGGCATCGGCAACGTAATGAAAAATCATGGCAGCATTATTGAAAGCAGGGAATTTAATTGCAAATTCTTTATAACTATACACCCTGCAGCTGCGGTAAGAATAAAAAAGAATATTTCTATAATCAAAGAGGATTTTGAAAAACTTGGAATATTAATAAAACAGAAAAATGAATAAATAAAAAAGAGTAAATAAATTAAAAAATAAATAATAAAAAATAAATAAAAAGCATATTTAAACAATCTTTGTTTTTAGGTTATTTTAATTCTTTTTAGCATCTTTTACGTCTTTTCCTTTTTGCGATTGCGTGCTCTGCATATTCTCACGTTTCTCCATTGGGAAGAGTATAACCTCTTTTATAGATGTTTTGCCAGTAAGCAGCATAACCAATCTATCTATTCCTATACCTATACCACCTGTTGGCGGCATTCCATACTCCATTGCTTCTATGAATTCATTGTCTAGAGGCTCTGCTTCCTTATCTCCTTCCATGCTCTTCTTCTCTTCCTCTTCAAAATTTTCTCTTTGTATTATAGGATTATTCAATTCAGAATATGCATTTGATATTTCAATTCCTGCTATATAAAGCTCATACCTTTCAACAAGCTTGTCGTTTCCTCTCTTTGGCCTTGCCAATGCGGTTGTCTCTTTTGGAAAATCAATTATAAATGTGGGCTGTATAAGCTCGGGTTGCACTAATACTTCAAGCAGCTTCTCATATGCATGTCCTCTATTTCTCTTTCCTTTTTCAAATTTTATCCCCTTGCTTTCAGCGAGCTTAAAGAGTTCTTCATCCGAAAGTTTTGATACGTCAAAACCAACTTTTTGATTTATCCCTTCAAGGAAACCTAGTCTTTTAAATGGAAGTTTAAAGCTTATTTTTTGATTATTGTAAACAACTTCTTCAGAGCCGTTAACCTCGCGTGCAAGAAAATTGAAAAGCTCTTCATTAAGCTTCATAACCTCATTATAGTCTATATATGCTTGATAAGCTTCAATCATTGTAAATTCCGGGCTGTGCGTTACGTCTATATCTTCATTTCTAAATGCCTTATAGATTTCGTATACCTTTTCAAAACCACCTATAACAAGCCTCTTCAAATATAATTCGTTAGATATTCTAAGGTAGTCATCCTCATTTAAGGTATTAACATGTGTTTTAAAAGGTTCTGCATCTGCGCCTCCATAAAGTGGCTGTATTACGGGCGTTTCGAATTCAAGGAAACCCCTACTATCTAGAAATTCCCTTATTTTCTTGGTTATAATACTCCTTTTTCTAAATATCTCTCTTGATTCATGATTCATTATTAAGTCAAGGTATCTCTTTCTATATCTTACCTCTGTATTTTGTAAACCATGCCATTTATCAGGAAGTGATCTTAGTGCTTTAGCAAGAAGTGTATATTCATTTACTTTAATGCTGATTTCACCAGGAGTCGTTTTAAAAACAGTACCTTTTACACCTATGATATCGCCAGGATTAAATGATTTAATTGCATTGAACTTTTCTTCACCTATTTGATTGAATTCAAAATATGCTTGTATTTTATCACTCTCGTCTAATATATCAACAAAAATAATCTTTCCGCTTTTTCTCAATGCCATTATCCTTCCTGCAACCGAAACTTCTTTGCCTTCATATTTATTATAATCAGACTTGATTAAACGGGCTTTGGCATTAACGTCATAGGTATAAGGTAAACTTGAGATTAAGGCCCTCATCTTCTCTTTATCTATATTTTCCATAAAATCCCTTTTATTATCTTTATAATCACTAATTTTAATATTTGCCTTCGAGAAACGGCCTTTGCAGGTTATTCAATTTCTCTCTTGATATTTTACTCTTGTCAAGTTTTATCTCAAAAGACTTTGCATTCTGCACTTTTCTTTCATTCCTGGTTTCATAACCTTTATTTCTTATTTTATCATTCTTTTCTGTAAGTATATTAGTCAGCCAACACACATCTTTTTATTATCTTGTTTTTATATTTATAAATATTTCGCTCGCTTTCATCTTTATCTCACGAAATGAAACTTCTCTCAAGCATATTTAAAATATATATTTTTATAAATTGCTGTTAATCACTCATTAATCACTTAGTTATAATAAATATATAGCCAATAAAATATAAACAATAAAAATATAAACAATAAAATAAATATTAAAAAGAAAGAGATCACCACTCTAATTTATTTAGAAAGAGAGCCCACTAAAATATAGTGGGCTCAGTTTATGGTGGTGATATAATTAATACATTAGCAGTCGCCTTGCCAGCATCAAATTTGTAAAAAACTTTATGACCTAATTGATATCTTTCCAATATACCCTCTTTGTAGAGTTTTGTCAATCTTGATGTTGCCGCATTTTTACCTTTATAACCCATTAATTTTTGTATATCTGCGGCAGAAGCCATACCTTTTATTTGTATATATTGAATTATCTTTTTATCTAAATCAGATATTGCTATCTCCTTTACTTTGTTTTGCAAATTTTCATCGGATTCTTTTAAGTTATAAGAGGTTTTAACATCATCATCTTCCACTATACCCTCTTCTAATCTTGAAATCTTTTCATATGTTTGTTGAATTAACAGCCTTGTAGCCTTATTTTCCTCCATCATTATCTTAAATAAAGTAAGAAGATTTGAGCTCATTTTCTCTGCAGTCTCTTTATTTGATAGGATAGAATTCATTTCATATTCTTTTTTCTTTAGCTTGTTAAGTTCTTTTTTAAGCATTGTAATTTCATTTTTAAACTTATTTTTTGCAGCCATTTTATCAACATAATATAATATTATAATAATCATGAACATTGCATGAACATTGCACAATATAATCATGCAACTATCATGATTCTTTCATGATTCTATTTAGAATAAAAAGATATTTAAATATTTCTGATTTTGTTTACATGTAATAGAATAGCGGAATTTTATCTAAAAGATTAAAATCTATATTAAACCTATATTAATATAATTATTTTTTATAATTATTTTTAGGAGATTTTTATGATATCAAAGATAAACTTAAATATTTAGTTGTATTAATAATTAGGGATCAACATGCAAGAAATATATATTCCAGAAGAAAGAGTAAGGCTATTAAAAAGTGATGATTTAATCACAAAAATCGAGAAGAAATTTAACTGTAAAATAAATATTATAGACAAAAATTTAGTAAGAATAATTGCAGAAGATGCAGTTGAAGAATTTTTATTGAAAGATGTTGTATTTGCATTTGGAAGGGGATTTAAACTTAGCACTGCTGAAAAGATAATAGATAACAATGAATATTTCTTCCAAATCGATTTAGGAAATATCTTTAATAAAAAAGAGCAGATCCAAAGGATTAAATCAAGAATTATTGGAAAAAATGGCAAGACTAAATTATATATAGAGGAGGTAAGCGGAGCTGAGCTAAGTATATACGGCGACACTGTTTCATTTATAGGAAGTGAAAAAAGCATCGAGGAAGCAAAAACAGCAGTAAATGCAATAATAAATGGTAAGATGCATAGAACCGCTTATAGATATATGGAGGCAGCACATAGAAAAAATAAGAATCAGGATGAATTTGAAAGTATTATGCGATGATTAAGATCTATATTTATAGAATATTTATTTTATAAGATATTAATTTTTATAAGATATTAATTTTGTAAGATATTATAAGGTAGTAGTATGGTTGATATCAAAGCTGAAGAAATATTTAAAGAGTTCAAAGAGCATTCAATTGCGGAATTCTTTAAAAAGAATAGACAGATGCTTGGCTATTCAGGAATGGTGCGCTCGCTTGTTACTATTGTTCATGAGTATGTAACCAATTCGCTTGATGCGTGTGAAGAAGCTGGTATTTTACCAGATATAAATGTAAAAATAGATGAAATTGGCGAATATAAATATCGAATAAATGTAACAGATAATGGACCTGGAATACCTAAAAAATATGTTGGAAAAGCGCTTGGTACAATTTTAGCAGGAACAAAATTCCATAGATATATGCAGCAACGTGGCCAGCAGGGTATAGGTGCTGCAGGATGCCTTTTATTTGCACAAACAACAACAGGTAAGCCCATTCATGTTAAATCTTCAACAGATAATAAAAAAGCTTATACCTGTGATATTTTAATAGATACAGCAAAAAACCAGCCTATAGTTACAAACATTAATGAATTTGATAGTGATAATTTTAGAGGTTTAAGCGTTGAGGGAGAATTTGCAGATATAAAATATGAAAATAGCGAGCATGGTGTTTTTGAGTATTTAAAAAGAACTGCATTGGCAAATCCACATTGCCGGATAAATTTTATTGATCCTGAAGGCAAAAGCTATCTCTTTGTCCGTGCGGTAGAGCAGATGCCTCAAAGACCAAAACCAATACAGCCGCATCCGCTCGGATTGACAACAAATGATTTATTGGAATTTGCGCATTCTTCTGAAAGCAGAAAAATTTCCTCATTTCTTATAGAAACATTTACAAGAGTTACACAAAACAAGGTAAACGAGCTTAGAGAACTTGCACCTTCTGTTGATTTTGATAAATCACCAAAAGAGATGACATGGGTAGATGCTGAAGAATTAATAAAATCAATCAGAAAAGTAAAATGGATCGCACCTGATGCTACATCAGTAATACCGATAGGTGAGGACCAAATTAAAATAGCTCTAAAAAATATATTAAACCCCGAATATATGAGTGTTGTTGAAAGGAAACCAAAGGTGTTCAGAGGAGGTATACCTTTTATAGTTGAAGCTGCAGTTGCGTATGGCGGTAATGCAGGACGTCAAACAGATCAAGAGGTATCAGGTAATATACTCCGTTTTGCTAATAGAGTGCCTCTACTCTTCGACAGCGGAAATTGTGCAATAACAGAAGCAGCAAAGGAGATTGATTGGAAAAGATATAATATAGATATAGAAACACAACCTATTAGCATATTTGTAAATGTTTCATCTGTTTATATTCCTTATTCTGGTGTAGGAAAGGAGGCGATATCAAAAGAGGATGAGATAATAGAAGAGATAAAGCTCGCTATAATGGAGGCTGCTCGCGGTGTCCAAAACTTTATAAGAGGTAAAGAGCATGTTGCATTTGAGGTTGGAAGATATAAAACTATAATGAGATATGCAAAACAGCTATCACTAAATCTTTCAGAGATTACTGGTGAAAATCAGGATAGAATATTAAAGGAGTTAGAGAATATTATAGTAGCACATTATCCAAAAGCAAAACTGAATGAGGAAGAAAAAAATGAAAAAGAGAAAACTACTGAAAGCAATAAAAATAAAGAGATAGAGGATTCTGAAACAGCAGATTAAGAACATTAAGAACTAATCTGATTTCTATTTTCATTTACATTTTTTATTTACATTTTATTTTATATTTTTTATGATAGTATTTCTTCAGGATTATCCGCACTAGCCAAAATTACATTTTTAGTTGCTATATACATTTTTAAAATTTCTGCATCTTTTGATATTGATGTATAAAGATTTCTTTTGAACTCTTCTAATTTATCCTCATTTAAGAAGACTAGATAGGTTTTAATATTTTCCTGTATCGGCAGCTTCTTTAGGAATCTGCTTGTCTTTGAATATATTACTATATAAGCTTTTTCATTGTGTAATGTTGTAACTATATCAGCTACATCGCTTTTATCAAGATCTGTAAATATATGCCCGTGTCCAACAAGATAATTCCTGAGTTTTTTAAATGTTGCCAGATACTCAATATCATGTTTGCTTTGTTCTATCCATGATATTGGTGCATATAAATTATCTGCAGAAACCACATAATTCTTTTCAAGGAGTGTATTTAGAATTAATTCAACATTTTCATAGGTCAAATTGACAGGGATTGAATTGAATCTTATATTATTTGCTATAGCTGATTTAAATTCTTCTTTAGATAAAGGCATATAGTGCCAGTGATAATAGTTATTTAGATTATTGAATACATTAAGAAGCTCTGTATCCCTTATCTTTATATCAATGCGCTTTGGTGGTGGAAGACTTGGTATATCGATGAAAAATTCATCTCTAAAAGGTGTTTTAATAAGTGTAACTTCAAGAATAACGATAATCAGCACAATAATAAATTCTATATATTGTTGGTTTATTATCACATATGCGGGTTTATAATAGCTGTGGAATTCGGCAACCTGGCTCAATGTCGATACCTTGAATGTTATATTGCCCTGAGGTACTGAGGCTCCTGAAGGTAGAGTATATAAAATTAAACCTTTGTTTATTGTTACATTCTCAGAATAATTGCCATTTATTGTAACAATCGCATTTACATTTGATACCGGCCTTCCACCTGAAAATGCTGAAAATAAGAATCGGCCTAGTGTATAGTTGCCCATAAGCATGTTTATATAAATAGGCGGAACGCTCATAAGAGCAGAGGCATAATGCTGGCCTTGATATCCATTAACCTGCATTATATAGAAGCCTCTACTTATTTGAGGTGTAAAATTTTCATAGTATGTAAATGTTGATGATACATTCTTTGCAAAAATAGGTGGTGCAGATGAAACCTTAGCCATAGTTATATTATATACATCAATATGCGGCTCAATAAATTCTGAATGATTAATAAAGAGGCTTATTGTTGAATTAATTGGTACTCCTGGCGATACAAAATATGGTAAGCTAATAGATCCATTTGTTGATACTGATAATTTATTTAATAAAGAAGTATTAAAACTAATATTATAAGCGCTATGCACACTAATTGTTGTTTTAATATAAGCAGAATTTAACTTAGATATTGTTGAATTTAAAGCGGGAAGGAGCGTTGCATTGAATAATATGCCGAAACGTCCGCTTGCATTTTTTGAATAATTTATTGGTAGAGAACTATAAGCACTATCAATGCTTGGTATCCAATCATCACTTTCAATAAATGAAGCAAAAAAATCAGATGCATTACTTATACTTGGAAACGAGTCAAGATAATCAGGAAAAACAAAAATATAACCATTACCTACTGCTTCATAGCTCATAAAATTTAATTTTTTACCACTCGATAAAACAAATGAAAAAGTTTGATTAGCATACGGACCTGTTGTATTCATAGCTGAGGTTGAAAGGAATGGAGGCACATTCTGCGAAGGAATAAGTAAAGAGGGTGTAGTAAGGGTTTTTGAAAAATCACCACCAACATATACTATAGTAGCACCATTATTAAGAATCTGCTGAATTAGAGGTATTCCATAGATAGTGTTATTAAAAAGATATTGTGGCATTCTTCCGTTAACTATAAACAATATATCTTGACTATTTAGGGATCCAAGTGCACTTTGATTGATTACTTGTACATAATTTGTAGAATTAGTAATTCCATAGGAAGAAAGGCTGTTATTTAAATCTTTTATGAATTCGGTTACGTTTCCACATCCAGAACATTCATTACTCCAGTTAAGCACAAATATATGGTCTGGAGGTTTTGAAGCTAGAATCCTTGCGCTGACATTTATAAGCATAACATTTGAAGCCGAATAATTGTATAATACATATGGTATAAGCACTCTGCCGCTTTCATAATAAAGTATATCTTGGTATATTGGATAAGCGGCAAATTTAACATAACTAGGAAAAGGTGTTGGTGGAGTTATATGAGCACTTTTGAACATCACTCCAATATAGATTATAAGGCTTAATAAAAAAATTGATATTATTGCAATTATTATAATTATTAATTTTATAAATTTATTAATAGGCTTTTTCTTTTGTTGATTTTTTATCTGTGCCATACTGCTTCACTTAATCAAACATAAAAATAATTAATAATTAATAAATTAATACTCCTTCTTTTTACCCGCAAATATTCTAATAAAAAGCCTTGTTAGAAGGTTCGGATTACCGCTAAGCCTTTTTATTATATGAACTACCTTTACATTCCTTACCCTCTCATTAATACGGATTCTGTATATCATAATTTCAGCCCTTAAGCTCTATATAGCCCAAAGTTATCATTTTATTCAGTATCTGCTCGACCCGTGGTGGCGCGAGCTTGTAGCTATTCGCGAACTCGTTGATGTCTATTATACCTCCATGCGCATCAACCCAATCCTCAACCATAGACATGAGCGATTCATCAGAATAGGTTTGGAGCTCTTTTAGCTGGTTTTTGAGCTCTTCATTCTCTTTTGAAAGCGCCGATGCCTGAACCGCTAGCTCCCTATTAGAATTTGCTAACTCAATATTCAATCTTTTAAGCTCTCTGTATTTATTAAAGAGCGAATCATAATTATTGAAGAGAGTGCTATAATCCTGCGATAATCCTGATAATGCCTCATCGATTATTGTATCCAGATGCTGGAAGAGCTCAGTATTATCTACAGTATATAAATCTGAGATCAGAGATAAAACCGCTAGAAAGTGCCTGAATACTGAAAGGCGCCTTAGCTTCTGGCTTGTATCAAAGCCGAAAGAATATGTCAAACTGACCGAATTTTTGCTGAATGTAAATATCATAAACAGGAATGGTTCTTTTTGTATATTCCTGCTCTCTACTCTCGCAACAATTAGATTATCTCCATCTATCTTTACTCCATACATCTGTAATGTTGAAAGGCGATTCTGCATTGCACTAAATGTACTGTTAAGAGTGCCTTTTATAACTATTGTTTCCATCTCAGGTTCAAGTGGATTTTTTGAGGTTTGAACATTCTCCAATTAAATCACTTTAAGCATTTTAAACTTTTAAACATTTAATATTTACTAGCATAGTTTTTAAATCTTTATATAATCTCTATGTAAAATAAAATAATAAAATAAAATTAAAAAATTAAAGTAAAATAAAAAAATAAAAATTTAAAATAAAAAATAATAAATAATTAATAAAATAATAAATAAATAATTAAAGATAAAAGATAATAAAAATTTATTTTTGCACCTTTTTATACTTGCTTTCTTCTAATCTTTTTGGAATTTTAACCGCGGGCATATATGTAAGAAGTGATAAAATATAAACAAATAATATTATGATTATGCCATAGATCACTGCAAGAAGCTTGTTCTGTCCCACTAGAATTATAGTAGCGGCAAAAAGGATTCCTACAACAATATACAATGCCTGCCTTCTCTCATATTTCCTTCTAGCCTCATAATATTTAGGATAGCATGCTTTGCATACCACTAGACGATAATTTTTCTCGTTCTTTGTTATATTTCTTTTAAACCATCTCATTGCATATATAACAAAATCTTCTTTTACTTCAAGCCCATTTTTCTCTTCACCACATATTATGCATCTTGATTCCCTCTTATGATTATTATCAATATTTGTATTTGTAACCATCATTATCACTCTTTATCAATATTTTTATCTAATTTTACCTGTAAAAACCTTTTATAATAGTTTTATAATATTTTTTTATAATATTTTTATATTAGTAATCAATAATCAATAATTAATAAAAATAATAAATTAATAAAAATAATAATTAAAAATAAAATACTAATAATATAAAATATTAATAAATAATAATTATAAAAAATAATAATTAAAAAATAAATATTATTAAGTAAATAAAATAGATGCATCAAAGATTCTTCCAGATTCTGCAATAATCTTCTGCTCATCCATACTATTAAGCACATTCCTGATTGTTACATCATCAAGCCCTATTCTTCTGAGCACGTTTGATATTTGATCTCTTTCAAGACCACCCATCCTTTCTAAAATGCTTGCAAATGCAACCGCATTGATATGTCTATGCGCCTTCTCCATGTTTGCAAATATCATTGATATCCTGTTTTCGCTTATACCTAAGGCTATAAAAAGGCGTCGTAGTTCGGCCCTTGTTATAACAAAGGTCTCCTGTTTTGCCTTTTCCTCCTTCTTGCTCTTATTAAACATTTATACACCCGCTCTTGATATTACCCTGCTTATTATTATATCATCAAGCCCCATGCTTTTCAGGAATTCAACAATATTGTTTGTAATAACACCACCAATACTCAAATCTCTCACAAATGTTAATATATCAATGCTCCTTTTATTGCTTTCCATTTTGCTAAACAGCATATCTATCGCTTCATTGCCCATATTGTATTCAATAAGCCTTGCCTTGAGTTCATCTTTTTCAAATTGATAATCACGTGCGATAACGCCAGCAGAAAGCTCGCTCTGAGTTAGCACCTCTACAAAGTCTATAACATAAACATAAAGCGGCTCCTCTCCATATATTTTATCGAGTATAAATGTACCTGGAAACTGCAATGCACTCTGAAAAGACATTTCAACAGCCGCTTGCCCGACACCAAATTTAGTTATTTCAGATCTGATGAAATCAGAGAAGTTGAGAGAGCCCTGAAGATAGTTTAAGAACCTTTCAAACTTTATTTTTAATATGAATGTAGTACCTACATTGGAGAATATCGCCTCGTTTATATCAGTAGGATTCTGTGATGCAACTATTAATCCAAATTGGTATTTTCTACCCTCACGCACTATCGTTATCGCATCACTCTTTTCATCACTTGCGACCTTCCATGCTTCATCAAGTACAACAACCGCCTTCAATCCCTTTGTTTCGCTGAATCCTTCAGAACGCATCTTTTCCTTTAACGTCTGTAGTATAAATAAAGCGGCAAGCGCTCTGAAACGCTCATCCGGAAGACCTGATAAATCAATATCTACAAGACCTGATTCTGAAAGCTTTCCCAAGTCGATAGTGCTCTTTCTGGCAAAGTAGTCCTCACCTTCTCGAGCAAACTGCCTTAATCTATAAATAGCATTTTCCAGCTCTGCTGGATATTCATAGGTGCCTTCTGTGAGCTTCTCCTCGAGCAATGCGATTGCGTCTTTGAGCGTCGGAGCCTCTTTGCCCTCTGGAGGTTTCTCTGAAGCTATAAAGCCCATGTTTACATAAGCCTGCTCTATAGCCTCCTCAGTGAGCCTCTTCTGCTCTGGAAACTGTGATATATCTGTTAGAATATCAAGAGAATTCATAACCTGCTTTGTTCTATCGAGCGGCTTCATTCCGGATAGATCAAGAAGGTTTATAAAATCCCCTTTTCCAAGCGATACAATTACACCACCACTCTGCTTCACCCATGGCTTGTACTCACCAGCCCAGTCTACAATTATAGCATTTGTATTCCAAACATAGCTTGCCCGCATTAATAATGTTTTGACAAAATAGCTTTTTCCAGAACCGGTTATACCGACAACAGCGATATGAGGATTTGTAAGATTAAGGAATGTCCATGAGAAGGGAATATGCATAAGCTTTGTTATACCGACAAAGAGCGAACGAAGAGGATCACTCATAAGCACCTCTGCGGGTGGCTCTGGTGGCCTCGAGAGGAAGGTCCTCTTTGATACTTCGCTGCTTAATATATGCTGCACCTTAACAAGCGTCATCTTTTACCACATTTTTATTTATATTTTATTTTTTATTTATTATTTTATTGTTTTTTTATTTATATTTTATTTATTATCTTTTTTATTTATCATTTTTATTTATTATCTTTACATCCTTATTAAATTATTAATGTTCCTTATTAATAAATTCCATCTTTTATCTTTTTATCTTTTATTCAATATTCTTATATTTATTAATATTTTTATTACTGTTCCTTATCGAAGTTTGATTCCATTTCAACAACCTCTGTTGGAAGCATAAAATTAAACTTGTAAAGTGTATAGAGCTCCCTTCCAACAACTCTTAGAAGCTGGACATCCATTCCAGTGAATGCAACTTGTATTCTTCTTATCTGTTCTGATAATGCATCAAGCGCTGCCTTTTCGCTTATACCAACAGCAGTCGTTTCAAAATACATAACAGCACCTATAGGGCGCTCCCCCTGTGCAATTCTGTCTAATTTTGCCTGGATTATACTTATCTTCCTCTGCATATCGGTTATTATTACATCATTTGCAGATCCACTCTGGAGCGCTTTTGAGAGGTTAAATTCTTGATAGGAGCGCTTGCCCTCAAGTTCATCTCTTACGCTCTGGACATCTAATCCAGCAGAAAGAACATGAAACTTAAATGGAAAATCAAGGCTCATAACCGCTTTCTCCCAATTCTGCAGTGATGTTACCTCGCGCTCTTCAACATTCTCTTCAACCTGCTCCTCTTTAAATTCAAATGCAAAAAGATTTGCAGTAATAAAACCTGTTGCATAATATATTCCACGCACGGATTTAATAACTGCATCCTGTTTTTTAGTTATTTTATAATCTTTGAAAGGCTGAAATGTAATACCTAAAATGCTCGTTGCAAGAGGAAAAACAACAAAGTCAGCAAATGTTATCATCAATATAAGACCGATGGTTAAAACAGCAAATATAAGTGCTAAATAAGGATATAAACCTCCACCAAAAGAGGACATATTTGCGATTACAATAACAGGAATCATAGCGGTAAATACTGAAAATATTATTGCCTCTTCATCCATTTATACCACTTCTTCCCTTATATTTTTAGTTATCTGCTCGCTTATTGTTGAATAAGGTATCATATATTCTGGCTCTACAAACTTTTTAAGCTCATCGCCTGTAACAATGCTTGGAGTAATTCCAAATATTGATGAAACCGCAGATATCGCCTCTCGAGCCCTCTGCTGTGCAACACCAACCGCTTCAAACTCCTGACCTCCCTTGCCGGATACACTTGAATAGATGAGAAGCTCTAAAGAGCTCGATTTGCTCATATTATCAAATATACCCCTCCACATGCTTAATTTACCGCGCACCTTGCTGAGCTCAGCTGCAGATGCGTTCTGGGCCATAAGCTGGCTTTCCTCATTCTCAACTTCTGAAATCATATTCTTTATTGTATCTAAATAAGCATCCTTATCCATTATGCGCATCTCATGTGTGAACCTGATTGGAGTTCTGCTCTGCCCAAGAAGCCTGCTTGTCTGATGCGCAAATTCGAGCGCTTCCTCAGGAGCCATCTCTGTTTCCGATCTATAAAGAGGAATTTTTATATAAACAGTTGCAATATACTCTTCACCCTCTTTATGGAGTATGGAATCTGACGAGCTTGCAATCCAGTATGGATCCTCTTTACTTAGAACAACATTCCTCTTCATCTGTTTAAAGATAGGTAGAATAAGATAGCTATAGAACCTTGAGGAAATAGCAAGAGTATCAACAAAAAATGCTATAAGCAGTATTATAAATTTTAGGATAGGAGACAATATTGCGGTTGATATTGAGATATCTATAACAACTATAAATAGCGATGCACCAAAAAGTCCAAGAAACAAAAATAATTTCTTCTGCTCCACCAACCACACCATTAACTAAAATTAAAACCAATCATTGTTTTTTTGTTATACTATTTATACTATTAATATACTAACCATTTATATTATTAATTATATAATAATTATATTTAATAATTATGTAATTTTATTTGTATAATTTATGTCGCACTATTAATAATATATTAAAATACATTAATAAACATACATTAATAATTATTAATAAATAATATATTAATAATAGTATGCATTATTGATTGATCATTAAATTATTATTAATCACAAATAAATTTAAATTATTAACTATTTTAATTTCTTTAATCTTTCTTTAATACTACGCTTATTATTACTTGTATTACTTGTGGGTTCAAAAATATAAAATAGTTTAATGAAATTAAATATATTATAGATGAATTGGCTTTTTAAATTTCTTCTTTTTATTTTTGAATAAATAGATAAACTAAAGACAATATAAAAATAGAATCTAGATTATTATAAAATAATTAAAATAAATGAGCTAATTTAATAAAAATAGAAAATAGAAATAAAAATTAAAAATAAAAGAAAAATAAAAATTAATTAGGTGCAATATGTTGAAGCCGCAGTGGTTATATTACTCACTGAATTATTTGACACTATAGAAAATATATAAGGAAGCAGTATTGCTAATATTACTCCGATTACACCGCCGAGAATCATACCCATACCATAACCTTGCAGGGTTCCTTTGCTTTGACCTGGCATTACGTGTGCGGCAGCATAAAGTGCACCACCAAGCAGCATAAGTACAAGCGCTATTATAAATATCGCATCATCTATAGTGGTGTACATACTGTATAAATCACATAGAACGGCATTAGCTCCAGCTGCCTGTCCATAAACAATGCTCATCGGTGCGCTAAAAATAGTAAGGAACATCAATGCAGAAAGAAGTATTTTAAATACTCCATATAGTTTTGTTTTTTCAGCAAGATTCTTTATATTCAACATCTTTTCACCTTTTTTCATTTTTATTTTAATTATTTAGATTTATATATCTTTCTATTTTTGATTTTCAATACTTTTTATTCGATCTTTGAAAATTCAAAACCAACCGCAGCCGCAAGCATTGTTGTAAGAATCATCTCTATCCATGATGAGGCAAAGTATTGAAGAAGTAAGGTTATGGAAAGTGCCGCAGGTGCACCGAAAACCGCAGCTGCAAATGAGCTGCTATATGCATTAAGCCCAGCGATAAATGCAAATCCTATAATCCCTATGATGAAAGATGCGGTAAATGAAGAGGTTAGCGCAACAGAGAAGTATTTTGAGATCCTGCTTGCATTTCTACCTAGCCATAAGCCGAAGAGAAGCGCGAGGAACATAACATAATTGCCGTAGAGGAACATAGCCGAAAGCTGTGGCAGATCGATAAGACCTCCTATAAGGAATATAATGTAGAAGCCGAGCCAGAGCAGAAGTGGTTTTTTAATTATCTCAAAAAAGCCTTTTTGTCTAGCATCTAAGTGGGTTTGAATATGTTCTTCAGCACTGCTTTTGATATTCTCTTTCTCTTTATTCTCTTTTTTAGTTTTCTCCTCAATTTTTTTTCTCTCCTCCATTTTCATCCCTTTTAAAGTTTAAAATTATAATATAAATTAACTATTTCTGATCAATGATATTTTTAACATTAATAATTTAAACCTTTGCTTATTTTCCTTTTATCCTTGATTATTAAAATTTTTTAAACTTTAGTAATTTACTTTAAAATAAAAAATCATAAAAATTTCTCGATAGTTTATAATATAAATTATTATGTATCAAAAACAGTATAAGTCCCTGTAGGTGAGGTTGCA
>OGCG01000545.1_pt1 | contig 22759 bp, 39 predicted proteins | sample 1570061 | NCBI WGS metagenome assembly OGCG01 (sample SAMN06268698, study PRJEB24515) | hot springs metagenome | isolation source: Joseph's Coat, Yellowstone National Park, Washington, USA | place: USA:Joseph's Coat, Yellowstone National Park, Washington, USA
ATTGATATCAAGAAGAGGTCAGTATATATTGTTGAACGATATTATAAGAAAGAAGGTTTGTATGATTATGAACAATTCGACAGTTTTGAGGACGCTATGGCGTATATTTATTCTTAAATTTTTTCTTTATCGGGGTAATTTAACTGTTTTTTTTACCGGGGTGTCAGGGTCTTTCATTACCGGGGTGTCAGGGTCTTTCATTATACGGAAAACGGGGGTTAGACGATATGATTGTTACCCCTGATAGATTAGAAAGAGTTAAGCAACTTATAGTAAAATTAGGTTTTAAATATCAAATCTTTTACGTAAATAGTGAAAAAGAGGCAAAAGAGATGCAGGAGAGCCAACTTCCTCCTCCTGATACTATATATGTATATGTTATTAAGAAATAACATTTTTTTAAATCGGGGTAAGAATATGTATTTGGTAGAGCGATTAACTCGCGTAATAAATGAAAAAAAATACCATAATGTAACATTCTCAATAAACGAAATACCGATTATTACGGCTAATTTTCTAAAGGACAGAAAAGTCGTGATACTTCTGAACAATATGAAAGAACTTATATATCATGAACTTAAGTTTGAGGATAATGCTGATAAGTTTGTGGACGATATTGAGAATATTTTGGCATACAGTGGCATTGACCCGATGATAAAGAAGATGAAAGTTCAATATATAGATTTCTATGGAGAGCCTTATCTTAAGGGCAAAATAATAGAAAATAAAATCATTATTACGCAACAAGATGTTATATTTGATGCTGATGGTAGTGAGGTTACGTTTAACACTAGGGATGAAATTACTAGTTTTGTTACCTTATCAGGTATTACGATAGCACAAGTTATTGGTGCTTTCGTGTTACAGTTTTATGGCTAGGCTCTTTCTTCTTTTTTTATCGGGGGTATTATGGATATAGTAAAGGAATTAGCATATGTACTGAATACTAAGAGATATAAAGATATAACATTTTATCTAGATTCGGTGCCAATTATTACGATATTTTTCGATAAGGATAGAAAAATTACAGTGTTTGTAAATAACATGAAGGAACTTAGAGGATATAATATTGAATTTGATGGGGGAGTTGATACTTTTATAATGGATATTGATAATATTATGATGTCTACTGGTGTCAATGAACTAATACAGACTTCTAAAGACCCGAAAGTTTCATTCCATTCGGAGCCATATCTATATGGTACAATTAGTAAAGATGGTATTGTCATAGAGAGAGATGTTGAAGATTATAACGATGAAAATGAGCCGGTTATGATTCATAAGAAATATGAAATTAAGTTTAATGCTGAGCCGTTAGGTCTTACAGTGTCCAGAATTGCAGGTGCGTTTGCATATTTGCAATACATATAACTTTATCATCCTTTTTTTATCTGGGATATACGGGGTAAAAATTTGTCATTGGTTAGGCAGATATATCGTGTGATATATGGTGAATATTATCATAACTTAACATTTTCTATAAATGATGTACCAATTGTTGACGTTACATTTCATCTCAACAAAACAATAACGATATATGTGAACAACATGAAAGAACGTAAATACTATGATTATAAGTTTATAGATGATGTTGATATTCTTATAGAAAATATCAGAAATATATTAATATCTAATGGAATTGATGAGATGTTGAAACAAATGGGAAATATTACTATAAAGCTTTACGCAGAGCGTTCTGCTAATGGGGAGATTATGCATAATAAAATTATTATTAATAGAGGTCATGCAGATATTGATAATGACGGTTATGAGTATGTGCTTTTTCAAAGATATGAAATTGTCGGTCGTATTGAATTAACAGCTGATACGTTAGCTAAAATCATTACTGCTTTTGCGTTTGCTTATTATTCCTAAACTTATCCTCCTTTTTTAATCGGGGATTAGAACCGGGGTCTTTAAAAAATGGCTCTAAAAATAGCATCTGAGGTAAAATATCCTCAGTTGGCTTCAGTATTACCTCAAGTAAAAGAGCTGAATTTCGATGAAGCGGATGTTTTTATTAATTTCAATAATATGACGTTAGACCTTCACACAAATAATGGGTTTGTTGCGGTTAATTTTGATACTTATAATGAATTATTAGATGCTGTTATAGCGTTGGGCAGGGAGTTAGCCTTCCGTGATATATTACATAGTTTAAACCGAGTGATTGATGATTTAACGTTCTATATGGAACACCCTCATTTGGAGATAACTGAGGATGTGATAAGTAATTTGTTAAATGAAGTAGAGAAGGCGAAAGATAGGTTGTTCAAAAGTAACTATAAACTGATGATAAGGATAGGGGAACTTCCGTCGAAAGATATCGAATATTTTATTGATAGTAATCCTGAAATTAAGAAGGCTGTTAAAAATGCTACTGCAAAGTACAGGGAACTCTGCTGGGAGTCTTACGAAGATGGTGACCCTAATTATTGTGATAAAGTTGTTCCTGTTGTTGATGTCATTTATTATGCTGTGCCTGAAGAAAAGACTATCATGATTGTTGTTAAGGTAGACCAAATAGGAGAGATATATCGTGTTACAGAGAAATATGATAATGCTTATGACTTCTTGAAAGCCGTTGATGAGTATTCGAATAAAGTTGTAGACTTTTGGTAATATTGTTTTTTTTAATCGGGGTGTTCTATATATGGGTTTAGTCGAGATACTGGACGAGTTAAAACAAGCTCTGGATAAAAAAGGTATTGACAGAAAGGAGTTTACGAAGCAGATAGAATATGCAATAAATAAAGCAAATCAGTTACTAACATTTGCTAATGATAACCAAACATACAATGATGTTATAGAATTAGTTGCATTTCACACCGCTGATGGTGATAAACATATGACTGAACTAATTAGAGTTCTAATCAATACTTATATTAAGATAACTAAGGGTTTGGATGCAGAAAACCATCATTATTTTAAAGAATTGATATTTCAGTATTTGTTGAAATAAGGGGATTGTTATGAAGGTTAAGGAAATTTTGGAAGGTTTAATTCACAATTTCGATGAATTTCTTTATGCCAATGCAATTGTGAATGAAGGAGTAAAAATAGTATATGCAACACAGCCACAGAGGGTGGAAGTTGGGTATGTTATATATGGTGCAGTTTCACTATTAGATGAGGTATATGGGTTTGAGGTTAGTTATAATAAATATGCAAACGAAGTTGAGATAAGAAGTCAGATATTCTGGTTCAAAAAGAGTTTAGGGGAAATAAAGAAGTTCTTGAAAGAGAAACAAAGTAAATAATTTTTCTTTTTTCGGGGATTTTTAACCGGGGTGTTGGATATTTGAGTCTGGTTAAAGTATTAGACAGGTTAAAAGAGAAAGTGGATGAAAAAGGTATTGGTAGGAAGCAATTCATAGAAAATATACAATATGCAATTGATAAGGCAAATAAGCTAACAATGGTTGCTTATGACCATGAGGTTTATAATGATATAATAAACCTTGTTGCTTTGTACACTGCCGGTTGTGATACATATATTGCCGAACTGCTTAGAGTTTTAATCAGTACCTACATTTCAATAACTAAAGGTTTAAACGAAGAAAATCGTGAATATTTAAAAGAGTTAATATTTCAATATTTTCTGAAGTAGGCAGTTAATTGTATATGTCCTATTAAAAAAAACATCTATTTTTTTCTTTACTCGGGGTTGTCGATGGTCAGTTTCAATATGTATGTGTGTAGGGGGGTTAATGCGGATACCGTTTTCTTGCAGTTAGGGCACGGAAGGTTAATATTCATGATAGACCAAGAGTCAAAGTATATTGTTATTCCTGACTATGAAATATATCAGAAGCTTAAGTCTCGTGATACAAGTAATTGTGAGTTAGTTACTGAGGAGGAAGCAGGAAAGTATGATATAAAAATAGTTAGGCTGTATAACGTAACTTTGGGGCAACTTTATCGTTACAATATTTACAAGTTTTCAACAGGTGAACATGAAATCTATATTCTTGAACGGTACGATATGTTAGGTGACACCTATAGCTATAAAATCTTCTACAACTTTGAGGACGCTATGGTGGAGATTTACGACTAATCCTTTTTTTATCGGGGTTTTCAGGCTATGTGTTTCCTACTATATGCAGATGTTGATGAGCATATACTGAAATTTGCAGATGTAGATATAGAGAAAGAGAGTGAAGAAAAGTACGACGTTTATGTCTGTCCTGAGAATAAAACATTGCGTATCAATTCGAAGTTAGGTTATGAGGATAAGATATATGATAATCATGATGCACTTCTTTTCCGCATTATAACTATAGGTAAGAAACTATATGCCGATACCATGGTTGAGAAACTTGATAATGCTGAGTATGAGCTTAGGCATAATTACACCTTTCTACCTTTAATGACTGAGGGTAATGAGATTGATGAACTGATTACTCATATTAGGCGTGTCAGAGAGGATTACGCCAATTTCAACTTCAGGTTGGTTATCAAACTGGGGACACTTTATGATGAATATGTAAATGCTAGGCTTAACGAAAGTCCGACCATAAAATATACTATCGATAAAGCTAAGGATCATGCTAAAGAACTCTGTTATAAATCCGATGACCGTGAGGTAAGATATTGGTGTGATAGTTATGAGCCGTTAGTTTATGCAATTGTTTATACTGTGCCTGAGGAAAAACGGATTATCATCATCTATGAAGTTGAGGATGTAGGAGAGGTCTATAAACAAGTGATGGGATATAACACAGCGGAAGAATATTTGAAGGCATTAGAGAATGTCTATGGGATGGTTAGTTGAGAATAATTGATTTTTCTTTTTCTCCGGGGTCTTTATGACTATTTGGAAGAGGTATTCTATGGTAAATGAAGATATGATAAATATCGTATATCTAATAGAAGTCCAGCTCAATGTAGGAGATGGAGATATTACCTTGAGTGATATTATAGAAAGACCTATAAATGGTGCAGAGGATTTGGCAAAAATACAACAATTTGAATTAGAGGCTATAAAAAGAGAGCGAGAACTGAAGGAGAAGGCAGAGAAGTTAGAAAAGATAATTTCCAAGTTAGAGGATATGGGGTATGTACAGGTAGAACAGGTATTGGACGAAGCAACTGGACAATGGGTTTACAAATTCAGTGAATGATGTGAAATAAGCCTTTTTTTTCGGGGTGTGATAGGTGGAGGTTTTAGATAAGATAGAGGTAAGTCCGGAACAGTTCGAAGAGGTGAAAGAACAATTAGCAGAATTAACAGAGATGGACGAATGCTTACATTTCAGAGCTATCGCCTGTTATCAAATCTTTCGAGTGCCGGTCGATGATAAGACGATACTCTCTTATTGGGTAAGGGTTATTGAGAATGAAGGGGGATTTGAAATAGAAATATTAAAGGAAGAGTTGTTTGATTAACCCTTTTTTTATCGGGGTTGTCGGGGTCTATATGACTATTTGGAAGTATTGTTTTGTTATAGACCATGATACTATGAAGATAGTATATAACATAAACGTTAAGCTTGATATTAAAAGCGAATTTGTATGTGAAGATATATATTTGAATGACGTTGTTGAATATACTATAAATAGTGCGGATGTTTTGAAAAAAATACCGGAACTTGAGGAGGAGGTAAAAAAGAGGGAAGAGGAATTAAAACAAAAAGCGACAATGTTATCTGATGTACTGAACAAGTTGTGGTTGTTGGGATATTCGATATTAACTGAACAGCCTATACCTAGAGAACCGATTAAAACACAGAACATTTGTCCTCAATATTGAGATATGGTCTCCTTTTTTTCGGGGTGTTTAGATGAGTGTAGACGAAAATACACAAAAGCTCCTGAAAAAAGCGAAAGAAGAAGGAGAAGTATATGTAGCGACATTAACACCGGAAGAACTGAGGTCGACAGGTTTTGAGGAGGACGAAGATTTCTGGGATTTTAACCATACAGACATCTATTTACTTTATGACGGACAGTATAAGCTGAAGTATGTTTTTGATGATTGTTATCGTAACACGTTATATGAAAGTGAAGATGATGTTGGAGGTAGACAATATTTTTTAGAAATATTGCAAGAATATCTTAGTTTCAGGGTGAAGGAGTAATGGTGAACGATATTGAGAGGTTTAAGCAAGAAATTATAAAAATTGCAGGTCAGGTAGAGAAACGGTTAGAGAAGTACGGAGCAGAAGTCATAGTAAGGTTCTTTCCTGCTGACAACCCCGAACAATACTACATTTTTGTAAGGTTACCCAGGATTAATGAGCTAAGTGATGATTTGATTATAGAGTTTATTGCTGAAGTTGAGGAGATAGGTTTTATGTTCGTACCCGGTGTGAATAATTGGGGAATCTTAGGGAAAATTGGTCATTATCCTCCGCTCAAATTATAACATTTTTTCTTTCCGGGGTGTTATGGATGAAAGAACCTCAGGGCTATGAGATTGTGATTAATGGTTGTAAATACACATTATCAAAAGGTGAGGATGATGAAGTTGATGTTGTGACTTATATAGGCAATAAAAAGGTATTAATCCTAAGGACTTATCTGTGGTACTTCGATGTTAAGGATTTTGATGAATTTAAAAAACTTGATAAAGGAAAAATAATAGGCATAATTGAAAGACAGTTCAATGAGAAGTATTTTTATCCTATGCCGTATAACGAAATTAGAGAGTATGTTATTCAACTCCTTGAGAATACTATCGATGCTATTGACCAAACAATTGGTTATATAAAAGAGAAAATTCCCGTATTTATGTCTTCAGTTAAAGACATTGCCGAGATAGACTGTATGTTAAACAAAGAATGCCAAACTATATTGGAATACGACGAGGAGGATAGATTATCATCCTATTATTCACTCATTGGGACGGAGCAGGGTCATCTGCCCGTTCCGCTTTTCCTGGATTATGTTGGTGCAACGGATACTATCCCTAGTGATGAAAAAGAAATAAGTCTAATAAAGAATGTGTTATATTTCATAAGGGGCTACAGTAATCCAATTCCTGAGAGTGCAAGGAAATTTGATTGGACTGAGGAGGACATAAGGTCTGCAATATCTCCATTATTCCAGAAGGCTATAGTGTTATACAACAAGTTATGGAAGAGTAAAGATAAACCACATTATACTGATGATAATGAGAGTTATTATTACGACGATGATGAGTATGAATGTCCGGAAGGTACTTTGCCGGACGGTATGGGTTATTGTCGTAAATTCGATTATGAGCAATTGATGCAAAAAAGTGAGAAAGAATTAATGAACGAAATTACCGAGTCGTTACTCAAAATAAAAGAGAAAATGGCTATGCTTTTGGAAGATGTGAAAGGGGGTAAGATATTGTGATATGGTCTCTTTTTTTCCGGGGTGTGTTAGGTGCCCCTTATAGAGGTACTGAATAGGATTAAGAAACATGACGTAGATGCACTTAAGATAAAGAGAATGCTCGAGGAATATGAGCGACTGTCGGTCTATGCAAATGACTACATCAGCAAAGGCGATATAGCGGTGCTTGTTCTATATTATCATTTTCCTCAGAAGGACGAGGTACATGAAGACGTGGATGCATTATTGGGTTTTTATATGGAGACAGCGGAAAGGATGCCGATGGATGATAAAAAGAGGTTGATAGACCTTATTTATGACTACCTTGATCATAAGTAAGTCGAATACCGGATTTTTTTTACCGGGGTTGTTAGCGGTGGAAGTGGAGATAAAAAAGGCATTAGAAGATAGTATGAATCGTCGTATTTTTCCCGATATTTCAAAACTCGTTTTAATGGATTTCGAATACGGTGTAAGTACAACTTTAGGGTTAGTCATGAGTAAGGAAGAGTTAACGAAATTTAGGGACTGGTTGAAAAGTAAGGGGTTTACTGAGGTAGAATTTAGTGTTAAAGACGGTGCTTGGCGTGCGGTGGTAGGGGTATTAAAACCGATGTTACTACAACTTGGTTATGATATTACAATTGACGATAGAAGACGTAGGTTATGGTATGTTGAAAGGAGTGGTAAGAAAGCAGTACTCATTAATTATACTTTAGATGATGTGGTGATGATATATAATATTATGTACCTCGAGAAAAGTAGATAATTATAGTATAACTCTCTTTTTTTACCGGGGTTGTTAAGAGTGGAAGTCAAGATAATAAAGGCGTTGAAAGAGATAACAAGTCAGGTTATTCCTCATGATACAAAAAAAATTGTTATAATGGATTTGGACTTTAAAATGAGTGTCGAACAATTTAGAAAATTCCAGGAATGGATAAAAAATAATGGGTTTGTTGAGACGGAACCCGTTAAGGATTATATAATTTCAACATTATTCAAGGAGCTTGGTTATGGGGTTGAGGGTTACGATGAAAGTGGTTCAAAACATCGTATGATAAGGTACAAGCATATGAAGGATGAAAAGAAAATTTTTATAACTTACACTATAGGTAATGAGGTAACGATAGAGGAAGTTATCTATTTCGAGAAGGTATAATGATGTCAAAATATATATTGGTATAACCATCTTTTTTTATCGGGGTGTAATACAGGTGGAAATGCGTGTTGTGACATTTAAGATAGAACAAGATATGTTAGAAATTATGGACAGTATATGTATAAAATTAAAGATAAGCCGTTCCGAGTTCATAAGGGACGCTATAGATTACTACATAACACATGAGTATAGGGATAAAACTACAGTGCCTAAGGCAAAAGTGGAGAAGGGAGTGAGGTTCTAAGGTGCAACGTGTGACACAGACCAAGCTTCAGATGAAACTGACGAATTATGTGAACTCCGAGGACTTCTCACTTTATGTAAACTTTGCACGGAAAATTGCCTTTTATGATAGTACCACAAAGGCATGGAATATATCGATAGCCAAGCTCCAGCTTTACAGTAAAGCTGATATCTGTGCTGATTACAACTACGTTAAATATCTACCGCTGAACGAGGAGGTCAGGGAATTTTTTGATGAATATTGCAGGGAAATCGAGACTGCTACCACATTGACGAATGACCTTGCCGTCAACGGCAACTATGTCGTTATCCCTTCCCGTAGCTCTTTGTACGAGAAGTTTGAGTATATGAAGTCCCATTTTATCATGAAGTATAAGACGTTCGACCATACTACAGGCAAGTATATACAGAACGAGGTTCCTCTCTACACAGTTAAGCCCGGTCAGATATTATTGTTCCGCGGTCTTTTCTCCGTGTTGAAAGACCTTTCCAAGAGGTTCGGCATTAATGCTAAGGTAAGTAACCCTTTCATCGAGGACGTGGCTCAGGTTAATATCCCTACCTCTGTCGGCGGTAAGGACTTACGTGTTTATCAGTTGGACGCGGTCAAGAAGGCGTTGCAGAGTATTGCGGAAATTAGGGGTGCCCTTATTCAGATGCCAACCGGTAGCGGTAAGACGTTAGTAGGTGAAGCATTAATAAAGGTGTTAACGGACATCGGTAAACTGAAGACGGCTTTTATCATCGTAGAATCTCAAGACCTACTTAACCAGTGGGCTGAGGAACTCGCCAAGGTATTCGGTAAGGAGAAGATAGGTAAACTGTACCAGAACGAGCAGAGCATTAAGGAAGGTGGGATTAATGTCGTTACCTATCAGTCACTGTATAAGGTAGTTAAGACGTATCTTACTAATGTCAGACACAGCCTGGATGTAAATGAGAATATACTTTTTACGATATATAAGGACGCCGACTTTATACTCGTGGACGAGGCTCACCACTTACCTGCGGACAGTATCTCTACGATCCTTACCGTGAACAGTAATGCCGTACGTGTTGGGCTTTCCGCCACACCTTTCAGGGAGGACAACAGAGACCTTCTTCTTCACTCATTAACATCCGTGCCTGTGGTTAAGTATAAGATGACCGATGAGATATTCAGGAAGCTTAACGTGTTAGTGCCGATAAAGGTTGTCAATGTGTTGGTGGACTTTCTTAGGATGTATACAGGTGATGATAGTGGTTATGACGTTAATGCCTCCGATGATGATGAGATTAGTGCCTCTAAAATTATCAAGATGAGCTCCAGGATTATCAGTGAGGAAACCGTCCAGAAGCTTGCCCTCTTTATCGCTTTAAAGCTCCATGAGAAGTATAACCTCCCGGTCATCATTCATTCGCCCTACGCCAGACCCCTTAGGGACATGTCCGAGAGGTTTAATATACCGTTACTGGAAGGACAGAAGACCGATACCGAACGTGGCGTATTGCTACAGAAACTTAAGAATAATGAGATAAATGTGGTGTTAGCTACGACGTTAGTGGACGAGGGTATAGATATACCCCCTTTGGTAGGACTCGTGATGTTGTTGCCCGGAGCGAGTAGGGTAAAGCTCGTGCAGAGGTTGGGTAGGTTGACGAGACCACATAAGGGTAAGGACACAGCCTTTGCCTACTTATTCGACTACAGTAAGTCCAAATTGGGGGCATTAAGTTATATCTTCGAGAGGCAGAAGAAGAAGAGGGACGACTTTATGAAGAAAGAGGGATATGAAGTACAGGACGTGTATTGGAAGGAGTTAAAAATATGAAAGTGAGGTGTCGCGGTATTGAAGTTGACCTTAGAGAAATTTGTCCTCCACTTTGATAGATTCCTCTCTGATAACTCGGTAATTGACGGTAAAATGGAAGTGATATTTGCTACTGAAGCTCAACATTATGTTGACGGTTATATCATCTACGGTATGGTAAAACTTGACGGCGTCCATTACAAATTTAGGGTGAAATATATTGATATGGACAAGAAAGTGGTAATAGAAAGCCCAATATTTAATTTCGAGATAACTGTAAATGAATTGGTGGAGTTCCTTAAAGAGGTGGAAAGTTAGACCTTTCCTTTTTTCCGGGGTGTAAGACATGGAGGTGCCGAAAGTATTGGAAAAGGTAATGGAAAAAATAAAGGAAATATTAAATAATCCTTCTTTATCTGAGGAGGGGGTGACGATAGGTTTATTGATAGATGTACGGCTTAATGAAGGTCAGTATAACGAGTTAATTGGTATGTTAAAGTCCATGGGATATAACTTTTATAAAAAGGAAATTGGTGCACAAGGAGATATGATAGAGATTTATTATAATAAAGGTACAGGTGAGTATATCTCTATCAATTATGTAAAAGACAGAAAGTATGACATAGGGGTTGTTACTTATTATTGGGATGGTAGGTCTGAGTAGTATGAAGTATACTCCTGAGAATAGGTTCATGATTGGTCTCATGGGTTTATGGGGTTTTGTTGATGCTATTGCTCCTCATTATCACTATATACTCCTTTTCAATATTATAATGATTGTGTGATATATAATCATTTAAAAGCCGGGGTGTCAATATTTTTACTTGTATGGTTATCAAGAAGAGCTTAGTAAGGAGTTTGGTAAGGGTTACAGCAATTGCGTTTCTCTATGCACTAATAGAAGTATACTATACCCCCATCAGGCAAGGCGACCTCATCTCATTTTACCACTTAATAGTTTTCCTCATCGGTCTTGTCGCGGGGTTGACGAAGAATTTGAGGGTCATAATAGCTAATGCCTTAGTCTTCAGTGTCTTGGAGGACGCGTTTTATTGGATGGTTGAACGTCGGTTACCTGTTTCCTGGTCTCCTGAGTATATTGTTATTTACCATGTCCCCATCTACTACATCCCGTACCTACTCATTGCGGTCTATTTGTATAAAAAGTACGCATAGGCTTTTTCAAGTAAAAAATTTATTCTACGACTCACATTTATTATTGGATAACTATGTCCCAACCTAGTAACACATCAAACACGATATGGTATCCAATAAGAGTTCAAAGAATTCTGCTAATTGTATTTGGCATACTGACATTGGTTGCCATTCCTGTTATGGGTTACTTCATAGGGCAATTTATAGGCATTCATATGGCGACAGGAGATATATATCAAGGTTATGCATATAGTGGACTACTATACACTGTATATAACGCTACACATAATCAGGTTTATCTCCAGGAATCACAAGTCAGTCAAGCGATGGGTATTGATCAAGGTCAATCGGATTCCAGTGACATACCATTATTCACTCTTATTGGAGGTCTTCTTGCTGATTTTCCTATCGGAGTTTTATTTGTAAGAGAATACGAGAGGATGGACTCATAAACCTTTATAAGTTAACTTAAACCTCTTTTTTTTATGGAACGTAGTAGTTCTACAAGACCTGAAGAGAAGAGTTCATCTCGTAGTTCTACAAGACCTGAAGAGAAGAGTTCATCTCGTAGTTCTACAAGACCTGAAGAGAAGAACCAACCTATAAGGTATTTCCAACATCCTTTCATAATGAAAATTGCTACTGTTATAAAGCCTAACGAGAAAAGACCGCACCCGCCTTGGGCTGACCTCATACTCAAACTCAATGTTACCAATATACGAGAGGCGTTACCTTCTGTCTTGGGGCACCCAGGTAGTGTGTTATTGTTACGTAATGATGTAAAAATAACTGACAAGGACGCTGTAATGCAGTTTTTCAGTTCTTTTAAGTCCTCTGCTGTCGTGAAGTATTTTAACCAGGAGATAGGTTACTTCCTTTCAGCTCATGACAAGAACATGGACTCAAGGCTTATCGTTACTCATTATGCTCTTAAGGTCTGATAATATCCTCTGTTCGAGGTCATACTGTGCAAACTCCTTACTCTTTTCCAGGGCTTTTATGGATAAGTCTTCATAACAGCTCTTCCTTATCGCACATTCTTTAGCCTCTTTTAATGCTTCTCTTACGTCGTTGTCTTTTATTAGGTAGTTCTCCATTGCCCACGACCCTACTTCTTCTATGACGACGTCGTACGGGTCAATTGGGATACCTATAGCGAATTCTTTGTAGCTGTAAGCGTTAACGTAAACAGCAGGGACACCGACACTCATCGCCTCCATGAGGGGCATCCCGAAACCTTCAACTTTTGACAATGAGAGGTAGAAATACGACCTGTGCAGGAGCCTATAATAGTCCTTTACATGTAACGTGAAGACAGATACATTACGGTCGTCGGTGTTTGATACGACCTTTGTGAGATTCCTTAACCCCATCTGTCTTAACATGTTCAATGTATATTCTATCCTCTTTCTGCCTTTCGCTTCTGCACCGACTACCGCGAAAAGGTATTCCTTTTCTACTGACGCTTTTCTTTCCTCCTCTGTGACAAGGTTATAGGGAGGTCTCAACACGCCGTCAACATACACTATATCTTTTATCAGACTCTTTACGTATTCTGACGTCGTGTATACTTTAACTTTTTCCATTTCGCAACCTCCATCTACCAGGAACGGGGTATCAAGCCATAGTATCATCGGTCTGTCAATGTAAGCACAGCTGAACGTCTCCAGGAACTCCTTTGCATCGGTAATGTTAAAATAGGTAGGGGAGAGGAGGGACTGGGTTAGGTTGTAATGTTTGAACCTCTGCTTTACGTTTTCAAAGATTTGGTAGAAACTGCATTGTCTGCAAGGTACGTAGGTTATTAGTTCGTGCAATGGCATCTCATGATAAGATTTATTCTTCTAAAAATAAGTTTATATGTAATGAGAGTATGGGAGTGGCTTTAGGTATTATAGGCGGTGCTTTAGGTGGAGGTATGGGCGGAATAGGAGATGCTGTAGGGAAAATTATTGGCGACTTAGAACGGGCTTTAGCGAGGTTCGGGTCTTCAGTTGTCTCGGGGTTTAAGTCCGTCCTTGACAAGATATTGTTGGTTGCTACCAGGGTTGCAGGTATTATAGAGAAGTACTTCAGGATAGCGGTTCATTATGTTATCACGTTTCTCAAGCTCGGTTACAGATACATGTATAAGTTTTATACAGAGTTCCAAAAAGACCCTTGGAGGAGCTTACAATTTATAGGGACGATGGCAATACTTATAAATAGTGGGTTATATCCATGAGGTGAGATAAAATGTCAAACCAACCTCAGTTGTCAAGTGAGCAGGTAAAAGATATTATAAAGAATGTAGTCGTAAGTGTGGACGTTAACAACAATGCCGTAATGCTATCGGCTTATAAGTTGATATCCTACTTTATGAAAGGCGTCCAAGACGTCGAGAAGATATTGAAAGTTGATGTCACTGAGGACAACGAACTTGTCGTTTATGCTACGGCGAAGCCTAAAAACCAGTTCATAAAGTCCCTCGTCATCAAAGCCGTGCTTAAGAATGATATCCTATCCATGTTAAAGACCAGGTATGAGCTTATTAAGAACGGTGATGACGTGTACATTAAGGTCTACCTGGAAGGCACGCAAGCACAAAACGCTCCTGTTGCCGGTTCCGCTGAAGAGGTAGACTTCTGATGTCTTCCCCGACACCTGCATACAGCGGGTCAGTCTCTACAGACCTTCTGAGGTACATGATGGCTTATGCTACGGGCAACGATGGATGTATACAGACCATGACAGCATCGTTTCAGCCATCGGGTAAGAGTGTTTACGGATATAACGTGAGCGTCCCTTCAACATTAAACGCAGGGTTTTTTTATCAACCACAAAATGTACCTAAAGGTGTCGGGATAAATATAGTCTTTTTTTCTACCGAAATACCTCAAGGTACTTTCACGATTACCCTTACTTTCACCACGACACAGGGTAACACTTATCAACTCGCAACAATCAATACCCTTCCCCCAAATACAAATTATGCGTTAGTTATTATAATTGAGTTGACTGTAACAGCTCAACCTGCACAATATGTAAATGTCCAAGGTCTTTTACAAGTTTTTACGGCTTTCGCTTCCAACCAGTGCCAGGCTCAGTCCCAACCACAAATAAGCTATACCGGTACCAATGTTATTGTAATTTATCAATACAGTTATGTCACGGGTACTTCCTTCGGTACCTTCTTCCTTGCATTCAATGAAAGTATAATACCCGCTACTGTTAATATCACTGTTACGATGGGGGGCAATACGGTCGTTAATGCGGGTATTGTCGTCCCCACTTTCGAGTACGCCTATTTTTTATTCACTGTTTCATTAGTATTTCAGAGTGAGTAGAATGAAAGTCATTTCCCCAACATTAAGAGGAGGTGTTAATATCCGTATTAACGGGAAACTCGTAGCATCGAGACATAATAACGTTACGGCATCATTTATCTTATCGTTAGTGAAGGCTATTATCGGTGTCTCATCAACTTATGGTGGTTATTTTGAGATGCCCTCAACGGCTACCGTGAAGTTATCATATCAGAACACACCTGTGACGTCTGCAGTCATGAGCCATGTCTCCTTTACGGAGGAGACCATTGCCGGATATGAACATACGCGTATAATTTATACGTTTAGTGACGCATCTAGGACTAAATACTCTTTCGACTCTCTACAGCTTTGGACTGCCTCTACACATTCATTATTAGCTCATGTTTCCGATGCAATACTAAACACACCATTACGAAAGAATCCACAGGATGTTGTTCAGGTCGATTGGTGGTTGGAAATGCAGAGCGGTCAACCTTTTGCTAATATGTTATCCTACCTCCAGCAAGAACAGGCTACCAATTGTTCATCCACATGTAATCTTCCTTCTGCGGTACCTAACATGATTTATGGTTACAGTGTGTTTAACGCATTCTTCGTCCTACTTGCTCTCCCTAACATCATAAGCATTGCTAAAGATATCAAAACACCTCTTACAAACTACTTAGTTCAGGGACTCACTATTGCAAGTGATGTTACACCTAAAGGTATCACGAATATAGCTTGCTATAATGTCTGTAACTGCCAATCAACTACATCACAGGTATCCGGGTTCATCAGTGAGTTTGTTGGTGAAAATTATGTCTATGTATCCTTCAATTTTAATAACCCATGTGGTTCGGGACAATATGTAGTACCGATTACCACGTTGTCACTCGGTAACCAACCTCCATTACAGTTTGCAATCGCACCAGTACCTTCTACCGGCACCGGTGCTTCAGCATTGTTAATTAAGATACCTTATGGTCAGCTAACGTTAAAGAATTTATTTACACACCAAGGTGAGTAAGATGTCCTCTCAACCCCAATTATCCCAGCCGGCATATACTACAGCTTTTATGGGGACTATTGCTTCTTCGATAACGGGGGTTAATATAGGTCAGTATCCCCAACCCACGGGTTATCATGTCTACGCTACCTCACCTACAGGCATTGTTGATAACACGACTTACGTTGATGTTTACAATTTTAGTGATCAATATGAACAAGATGGTGAGGTTACCTCATTAACGTTTATAGCTGTGTTCAAGAACATAGCTCCATATGAGTTCAACGGTCTTTCCTTTTACACTCAGGTGAACGGACAGGACTTCATGGAAGTTGCCGATTTCATATTCTCATCGAACTTACAGAAACCCGCAAACTATGTTCTAGTAGCCTTTATTACTTTTAGTATAACTACGCCTACACAGTTCATAAACCCTATTCAAGACGTGATACAGGAATGTGAACTATACTGTACTGGCGTGAACTGTAACTCCGTCGCGAATAATATTTGTAAGTCCTTTATACCGTTCTCACCTTTTAACCTGGTTTTCTTATATCTACTCGGTGTCACTGTTAAAGACCTTGAATTAACTCCAAATGTCCAACAGCAAATAGAACAGTATAATAATTGTATGGGAAACTGTGTTACTCTTTGTGCTGAAAGTATCCCAATAGGATGTGCTTTATGTCTGTTAGGATGTATGTTACTCTTACAACAGAACCCGATAGCTATATTTATAGTCGGGAATAAAATCATCAATATAAATCAGCTCCTTCCTCAGGGTATAAACACAATATATGCTGTGGACGTTTGTAGAGGGAAGATAGCTACACTACAACCTCAAAATTTTAAGACCACGTTAAATATAGTTTCTCAAACTGAAGTACAATATGTTGTCCAATTCTTCCTTCCCTCTGCTCAAGGTCTGTTTAACGCTTTACAAATTCAAGTTTCTACAACAGTAGCTAACGTTCAGTGCAGTAATTATTCCCTTGGAGTTATTTACTTTCAAGGTGTTCCTTTACCATCTGGTGAAAACTTTATACTTACCGTATCAATAACACAATCTCAAGGAGGTCAATCAAATGGCGGTTAAAATAAGGAGTTACTTCAGAGTGGAAGTAGGCGAAAAGGACGTAATCAAGGTGCATAACACCATCACGCCGGAGTATAAGTATCTGTTACAAGGTCTTCTCACAAACGGTCAGGGTTATCGTGCATCCTATTCTTATTACTCCGTTGCGTTCGAAGCCCCTTCTAACATTTATGTAGTCCTGGTCAACCAAGGTACTATAGTAGCAAGGCTGAAGGCTAAGTTAGGAAAATATGATGAACAGATAAACGTCATAAACACTAACACATGCCAGAACAACCTGGTTTCCTGTAACCTGGACTCATTAACGTTTGAACTGGAATATGACGCTACAGATGAGACTAACGATTCTTATACTTTCGACGAAGTCCAGATTTGGGCTGACAACCTATACACTATAGCCTATACAAAAATCGGTTCGGTTACTAAAAACTCTAACAGTTTTATAAAGGTTATATGGGAATCTACAGTTACTATAGAGTCAAACGACGTCTTATATATTCCGGGTTGTACTAATTTCTCCTTCATGTTCAACTCTCAGGTAGAACTCCCTAACTATCAGTCCTTCCTTTGCATGAATATACCATACATTATTGTGACGATTACCCTTGTCCCCTACAACCTCATACCGCAGAACACATTCCTTTATACTCAGCTCTCCACCTTGTTGAAAGTCCTCAACATAACGGGTTCCGGCTCCGTCCTACCTACTCAGCTTTTGAACCTACAAGGCGTACAGTTTTACGTTGTAGCACAGAGTAACGGTAACATTGTCTACCCCATATCGGAGCCTTTTATCTTAACGGACACAAAAGAATCCAACACCATCACTATGTTTCTACTCTACGGCATCAATAACAACTACTTTATCTACACTACTAACCTCGTTGCCAATGTACAATATTTCAAATTATATATCCCGACATTGATAATTAATATAATAGAGGAGTAAGCATGTCGTTCTTACTGTCACTGGGTCAAGCGTTTTTCTCAGGGATTTCATCAGTAGCCACGGGTGTAACGTCCGATGTTACCTCCGTTGCCAACGGTATTAATAACGCTTTCACGGTATTGGCACAATTCGTCCAACAACTGCCCTCCGACCTCTTGAACTTCTTCCAATCTGTGGGAGGAGCGTTAATAGGTTTCGGACATGCCTTCGGGACTTACATTTGGGACGGGATGCAACGTATTGCCTCCAGTCTTTCGTCCTTGATGGCTCCGGTGGAGAGAGGGTTGGAAACTATTGGTTCGGCGATAATGAACGCTTTGGCTACCCTGTGGAATGACCTTAAGTCATTTGCTTCCAACATTTTCAATACCGTTTACTCCGCCATAAGCGGTATTATATCGTTCGTACAACCCGTGTTTAATGACGTAAAGAATGTGATGATAGGTGCCTATAATTTTCTGAGTACTGTGGTCTCGGACATTTACGCAATTTTCACTACAATAGCCAACTTCTTCCTTGACATGCCTTCATTCTTCCAGAACATTGCCTCTTTCCTTAACTCGCTTTTCACAGACCCCGGAAATCAACCAAATCTCCTTACAATGGTACCTAATATTATCGCTGGTGAAGTGTCAAGGATTGCCGGGGCATTTCCGTCAGTAATAGGTTATAACACGTACATGGAGTTATTGCCTAAGATAGTTAGTGGTATAGCTAGTTATCCTCTTTATGGTAACGCTTTTAAAGGTCTCATAGGGAAGGCGTTGCTGTTGGCAGGTTCACCTTTACTTACTGCTATAATTTCCTCAATTACTCAGTCATTGATAGAGTCCTTCTTTAGTTCTACCAAGACTACACAGACTATTCCAAGACCGTCTCAACCACAAATACAGACACCACAAAACTTACCGTCTACTCAATTACCGCAACGCTCTACGGGTACATCTTCTGTGTCCGATTTACCGCAATTACAGTTACCCAGCCTGACAGCTGAACAGATAGAGCTACAGTTAGAGAGACCCAATACGACCGGCGTATTTGTCGAAGATGTCATTGGTATGGGTACTCCCGGTGGTGGTTCGGCGAAACTAGTTTCTGGTTACGTGAACTTCCAGAACGCATTACAGGAGTTCCAGGACGTCTTTGAGGTAGTGCCTAACTTCTTCATGAAACTAATAGAGTCCTCACAATTCGAGTTCAGCCAGAACATGACGGTGGATATATCGCTCACATTACTTGAGAACATCTACCAGATACAGCAGACGATAGAGATAGTACCTTCAGTAGACGCTACAGCTGTAATATTACCATCAGACATTGCTTTCTGTAACCCTAATAATGTTCCGCAACCCAGTGAAAACGCATATGTATCTTCTGATAACATAAGTGCAAATACTACGGTACAGGTACAGGAAAGTTTATGCATACCCCCTTACGACTTGTTAGCTGATACAGTTCAGGAATTTTTCGGTGTGATATCGGGACTGATGCAGAACCTTACTGACTCCATAGCTGAAACTATTCAGTTCCAACTCGGTATACAATATTCGACTTCGCTGTCTGATATAATTACCGAAACTATTCAGTTCCTGTGTGGACTACCGTTCAAAACGTCACTTACTGACAGGGTATCACTCCAGCTACTATTTACATCTACTTCACCACCATCTGAGTCTTACACCTATTATACTCCTGTTAATGTACCTGTAACGTACACGATAGAACAAGTAGGGTCAGATTCTTATAGTGGGACGTTAAGTTATACTGTGAGTGGGTCATAATGAGTTCAAACTTAGCTTACCTTGTCTATCAAGCAATGACTTCAGGTCTAAGTAGTGTGTCATTTTATTTTCTCGACACTAACAATAACCAACATAGTGCTAATGTCTTAGTACCTTCTGTGAATACATATGTTTATTTTGATAACAGCGAACGTGAATACACTGCGAAGTCGTTTAATATACTTGTTAATAATACTGGCATACTTGCTGTTGATTTAAACAATGTACAGAAGACAGCAAACACTACAATAATTGTTGTTGTGACACTCAATATTTCAATAAACTTACCCGGGTGTCTTGGGACACTTGTCACGCAAGCTATACAGGCACTATTTGCCGGCATGCTGGTTAATCTCGGATGTGGTGCTACTGCATATTACACAATAACAAATAAGGCTACTAATCAACAAACTCAAGGTTCTGTAGATTTATCGTTTAGTCTTATTAATAACTCTGAGTTTTCTGCATCAGGAAGTATATCATATTGTCAGAACGCAGTAGTGTCAGTTTCACAGATTATTATCTCATGTTCATATGCTAATGTACAAGAAAATATATTAACAAGTCCACTTAACAGTAGCGAATGTACTAATTCATCCGGTTGTACATTTACTGTAACAGTGACCTTTACCTCATAACTGAAAAGCATATAACTCTCTTTTCCTGACTTTTATATATGAAAAGGAAATTAGAGGCTAAAGTTAGAGCGGACGTCAAGGTGTACCTTATACCGCATGACCAGCTCAAATACGATGAAAATGGTAGACCAGTCCTTGATGACAAGTTCTTAGTTTATAGAAAAGGTGGCTGATATGGTTCAAAGACTTGTACTTAAAAACGAGGTCGTGAAAGTCAGAGGTCATGTCAAAATAATTAAAGTAAAGAAAGAGGAGTTCGATAAATTCTTAAAACTTACAAAACTGAAAATTCTTGATAAAGGATATGAAGCATTAATGCCACCGTTAGACTCATTACAGAAAAACACTATAGACATTAATGGTTTATCAATATTAATACAGCAGTTCTTGACAGCAATGATTTTAAATTCGGGTAATACAAATGCAACATCTCCAGCTCAAATGGTTCTTACTACTTCGGGAGGAACTGTTACCCTCTCATATACCAGTAATATTGGCATTAACTCACAAGGTGTTACAGTATTTATACAGATTTTAGAAGAAAATAGTAACTATACATTCCAATATTTCTATGTAGGGTTTGACACTACAAACTCATCATATACTGTATCACAATTAGAGTTATATGTGTCAGCAGAGGCTTCTCCATTTTACACTAATTTAGTACGTATAGCTTATACGAGTAATTCTTTTACAAAATCTTCTGGTTGCTATTTATTCATTGTATGGTTAATTGAGTTCCAGAATATACCTCCATATCTAGTAGGTTTCACTCCTATATTACAAAATAATGTAGGTATAGTACCATATACCATTACCAGTAGCCCACCATCAGTTCCAACATATTATAATGTTTATTTTAATAACAACAATTGTAATTTTGCATGTAATGGGAACTGTCCTTCTACAAATATAAGTGGATTTATAACATATGTACAAAACAATAGTGTTGTATTAGAGTTACCTACTACAGCTCCATTGAATGCAGGTATAACAAATGTACAAGTATTACTATGTACGGGTACAGGTTTCCAAAACTTACCTGCAATTTCAGGATATACGACTGCTACATTAACACCACCCGTCAGTGGTGCAACATTTTATGTTGCAATCACGACAATAACTATAACATATATAGGGTCATGATATGGTAAACCTCAACAAACTTTTTCTTATTGCATATAACACATTACTCCACAACATTCCGTCATATAATGTAACAGCTATTATTAACAGTATACCTATTAATATGTCAGCATCTCATCACTATGATGTTATAACATTACGGGGTTCGGTTACGATACAAGCACAAGCTAACTCGTTGTCCATAGAGATATATTTTGGCGAACACCTTGTAGACTTAGTAACTGTTCAAGTCCAAATAGCTCCGGGGACTTATACTGTAGTTTATACCCTAACTATCATTGATAGTACTGGTATCATTGATAATGCAATAGGTCTCGCTATTACCAACCAGCTCAAAAGTGTATCAATCTCTACGAATGCGTCATCATATGTTATCTCACTTACTCAAGATATGCTGACGTTTTATTTGGCATACAAATCCTACCCGTCTATAATAAACGTTAATGTAACGTTCACGCTGACAAACGGTAGTACGGTAAAAGGTAGTTTTCAGAACTCTTTACCTGCTCTCCCTCAGGGTATGCAATTGTACGGCACCGTTATACCCGTGACGTTCTACTGACCCTAGATGCAGTATTTTTTGTCGTCTATGTAGTGACACACGCCCGGGAGCCGGAACGTGATGCTCCCTATTTTACGGTGGATGTACAGGTCGACGGGTTCATAGATGTATAGGTTCTTCTCCAGGTATTCATCAAGTGCGGTCTTGAGCAACTGTCTGTAACCCCACGGTAGGTAGAAGTTGGTAGACCTGTCGAACACGAATATGTACTCGAACGGCTTAGCCTTTGCAGGTATGGGGATAACTGCGGGTCTGTCCAGCCCGTCCAGCTTCCTTATGTCCTTTGCGAGGACGTCGCTGTCCACAAATATTATGTTGTCGTCTACGGTCTTCACTATCTCCCTTATTATCATCGCTATCCTCACCCTCCTGTTATTCATTTCATTTGGGGGGTCATACCTTATCCCTGTATTGAGGAAGTGATATTGTACACCACGCGGTGCATAATAGAGCTCGCCTTCGATGTATGACCTGTCTACGAACACGTCGGTGACGCCGTTCGTCTCTATGACCTCCTTAAGGTACTTTGCCTTCCCGAGGAATGTCACTACCCTCGTCAAATTTTAACCACCGTTAGTTTTCTTACAAATCGGACTATCTTTTATTTCACGACTTGTTATACAAATAGCGATGATGAGCTGG
>OGCG01000549.1_pt1 | contig 22690 bp, 18 predicted proteins | sample 1570061 | NCBI WGS metagenome assembly OGCG01 (sample SAMN06268698, study PRJEB24515) | hot springs metagenome | isolation source: Joseph's Coat, Yellowstone National Park, Washington, USA | place: USA:Joseph's Coat, Yellowstone National Park, Washington, USA
TGAGCCATAACGGGATGATTCGAGAATTAAACCCGTTAAATTCGAGCACTAGGCAGAGATCGATTCAAGAATAAACTCGAAAAAGTCTTCGTGATTTCGTGCCATAACGGAGTGATTCAAAAATTAAACTCGTTAAATTCAAGCACTAGGCAGAGATCGATTCAAGAATAAATTCGAAAAAGTCTCTACGATGCTCAGCCATAACGGGATCATTAATGAGTTAGATCCGTTAAATTCGAGCACTAGGTAGAGATCGATTCAAGAATAAACTCGAAAAAGTCTCTGCGATCGCAAAGCTATAACGGAGAAATTAGTGAATTAAACCCGTTAAATTCTAGCATCGGACAAGGACTAGCCTAAAACTCTTCCGAAAAGGTCTTTGCGATGCTGAGCCATAACGGAGAAGTCAATGAATTAACCCTGTTAAATTCCAGCGGTAGAGATCGATTCAAGAATAAACTCGAAAAGTCTTCGTGATTTCGTGCCATAACGGGTAATTCAAGAATAAACTCGTTAAATTCCAGCACCTAGGCAGAGATCGTTCAAAACTCTCTCGAAAAAGTCTCTGCGATGCTGAGCCATAACGGAGAAGTCAATGAATTAAACCCGTTAAATTGCGAGCACTAGGCAAGGACCAGCCTAAAACTCTTCCGAAAAGGTCTTTACGATGCTGAGTTATAACAGAGAGATCAGCGAATTAAACCCGTTAAATTCCAGCACTAGGCAGAGATCGATTCAAGAATAAATTCGAAAACGAGGCCTGATGCAGAAATTTAGAGAATTAACCCCGTTAAATTCCAGGATCGAGCAGAGACCAGTTCAAAAATAAACTCGAAAAAAGTCTCTGCGATGCTGTGTTATAACGGGATGATTCATTCATTAGACCTGTTAAATTCAAGCATCAGGCAAGGACTAGCCTAAAACTCTCTCGAAAAGTGTTAAACCTGTTCTCGCATTAGGCAATGAGACTTTCAGGAAAGTTTTCGCCCCTGTTCGTAAAGAAATCGAAAATATAAAAAGATCGGGAATAGAAAAACTAGTGATGGAAGACTTTTTCTACTATTACCCTGAATCCTCAGATCCTCACATACAGGAGATCTTGACTTCTAAGAAAGAGTTTTATGATCTTGCCTCGTCCCCCGGAGATAACAGGCCTTATGAAAAGATATTGTTCCGTTATCAGGAGTTGATCAAGAGGTTTCTTTTTGTTTATGATAGGTTACTCCTGATGCATCGCACAGGAACAGGAAAGTCTTGTTCTGCCTTTGGGAGTTCAGAACAATTTAAGGTGACACTCATAAAGTCCATCACCGATGCTGCGGAGCTCTATGGAACAACGGAGAGAACACACATTAAAAAGGTTTATGTTCTAACTAGGGGGAAGATAATAATAGAGGAACTCAAAAAACAGCTCGTATGTAAATGCACAGAAAGCAAAGAATATTTCACGCAGAATGTTCTGACAGCGGACAATCCAAATAAGGTTCAGAAAAGAATAAACAAGGAAATAAATAAGTTTTATATTTTCGAGTCTTTTGTGACTTTCTCCACGAAGGCTAAGGAGAATATTGAGAGAACAGGAAGTTACGAAGAATATGAGGGATCTATGTTTATCATTGATGAGGCACACATACTGACTTCAACGGAGTATGATGAGAGCACCGGGGAGAGAGATGCTGAAGATGAGTTAGCGAAAGAGCTTCTGATGAAGGAAGGAAAGAAGATAAGAGAGTCCTACGATTTTCTTCATGAGCTCTTTCATAACCTGAAACGGTGCAAGGTGCTCCTGATGACGGCAACACCGATGATTAACTCGTCGTCAGAGATTGCGCCATTGATGAATTTGTTACTCCCGTTAGATAGACAGATGCCAACGGATACTGATTTCTCGTCCTATAGTATCGACGATCTGGAGCCTTATTTTCGTGGGCTTGTTTCGTTTGTTCGTGAAAGCCGTTTGAATATAGAGATTGTGAGGGAGGGAACGGATGTTGAATTTCCGATAACGATAGGAGAGAGGTCCTTGGTCACTCACTCCAAGTTCTTTGTTGTATCCATGAGTCCACGACAGACTCGTGGATATATTAAGGCATCCAACAGAAATTTTTTTATTGACAAGCGCCAGGCGAGTAACTTTGTTTTTCCTGATGGTTCAACGGGAATACAAGGATTCAACAGGTATATGGTGAAAAGAGACAACGACTACTATGAACCCAACAACGAATTACGAGGATATCTTCAGGATATCAACAGGTTATCGACGTTATCCATTAAATTCTTTGAGATCGTAAAGCTAGTGAAAGAGGAGAACCAAAGTTGTTTTGTTTATTGTGACTTTCTGAAGGGGTGTGGGGCATTGCTGTTGGGTGCAGTGCTAAGAAGTCAAGGCTTTGAACAGTTTCGTGTGGGTGGTGATATCGTGAAGCCAAAGACCGCTTCCTCGAGACAGAGTGTGTATGAGGGCTATTGCGCCAGTGCAGAAACGGAGATTGAGTTTCATCTGGAACAGAAGTTACGTTTTGCCCTGATTACATCGGAGACACCAAAGGATGTTAAAAACAACATATTTAAGATATTTAATTCCGATGCAAACCGATACGGAAAATATATTAAAGTGATCGTGGGTTCTCGTATCTCCAGAACGGCTATCAATCTGTCCAATGTGCGACAGATTCATATTCTGGGTCAGGCCTGGAATTCCTCAAATACTTATCAGGCCGAGAGTCGGGGGATAAGGGCCACAAGTCACGTGGTACTTCTGAGAGAGTTGGGGCATGTTCAGGTGAGGATATTTTCCTATCTCGCGACACTTGATGAGGAGGTAGCGAAGGAAGAGAAATTAGACCCGTTAAGCGACAGCATCGATATCATCATGGCCCAGACATCGGAGAGAAAGAATGTACTCATCCATCGCATGGAGAGAGTCATGAAGAGTTGTGCCATCGATTGCCAGCTACATTACAAGAGAAACTATCTGCCGGACATCGATAAGCCCGGGACAGCGGAGAACGATTATGATGAAAACCCGTTCATGTGCTTTGATCGTCCCCCGAACTTCGAAGATGAGTCTGGATATCGGGTGTTATATTCCAAAAAGGATATTGAGGAGAAACGGAATCACCTGTTAGAAAACTTTGACATCGAGAATTCCAATGGTCCCGTGAATAACTGGATGGAAATTCGTGAAGACTCTTACTATTTTAATATGGCTTTGCAGGAGCTCGTGAATGATCTGACACAGATCAAGAATAACTTTGGTTTTCTGCCTTATCTCGTGGATGACGGGAAATATGTTTTTAGTGATCTTGTTTTCCCGTTGTGGGATGACCCTGACATCTCGATGGTTTATTACACCGAAAACATGTTTATTCAGGAGCAGAACATTTTCGAGGAAAGAGTTCGCGAGATTCAAGTGAGATTAGACAGAAAAATCGTGGAAACCTTGGAAAGAACGGAAGATCTTAAATTAGTGGAGAAGCTGTCTTATTCGGCGAAAGTAAAGGCCTTCGAAGAGAGAGTCCTACGAGAAATCAAAGGTGAGACAATTCCGAAATACATGGACTACATTTATGACACATTCAAGAACTATCTGTATGTCTTCCATGAACCCGTTAAGGCCCTACAGGAAGAGTATGAGAGAATGCAACAAAAGAAACAGAAACCTGGACCAGGAAGGAAAAGAATAAGGAATATCATTAAGGTGAAGAGATTAAAGAAGCCTGAGGTTAAGATACAGGGAGAAGGCGAAAAGGTTTATATTCACACGTTGTATGGACAGGAGTTTATGAGGACTTCGTACACGGTAGTTTCCCATGCTTTCAAGGGAGCATCTCTGAGAATATTAAAACCTTCCGTTGTTCTTGAGTGGAGAGACCTGAAACCCTACGAGGTCAGCATCTATAACATGATGATACAGGAGGTGAACCTGGAGAGAAACAGGAAGATGGAAGAAAATATGATTTATGGCACCATCTCGAAGATTGACGGGAAGTTTAGAATTCATGATAAGACATTGGAAACGGAAGCAACAACGGATGCAAGAAGATATTTCCGAGGCAAGGTATGTGAAAACTGGAAGAAAAAGCAACTCATCGAGCTGTTATGGAAACTCGAGGTGAAGCAATTAACGGAAGTCAATGTTCCGGATGATACCGTTGTGGAGGAGTTGCGCAAGTCGAAGTTTGATACGGAGCAACTGGACATGGACCAGATGCGCTATTATTATAGCTGGTTGAGGGAGGGAAAGGAAACCATCTGTGATATCATCAGGAAGACGCTGGAAGAGCGAGGACTGATCGAGATGATCTAAGAGAAAATCCATCGAAAAAAATATGTCGGGAAACAAAAAAATGCAAAAAAAGCTAACGATAGAAAACGTTTCTGTTTCTTTGCTTGCCCTTTCTATTATTTTTTCTTTGGGCTCTATTCTCACCGTAACTCTTTTTGGTATTGGGCCTTCAGGATCTTCAGGGGCAACGGGATTACCCATCAACTTCAAAAACATATTCCCGTTTAATTCAGGGGTTTTTGTCATCCTGTTAGCGGGTGCTATTATTTTTACCGTTCTCTCCGTGATCTCCTATCTGTTTTATTCGGAGGAACTGATGACGGGATCCACAAAAACTCTGAAGGGGAGCTATTGGGCATTCATAGTTTTTGGTATCATCTCCGTTCTCTTGTATATCGCGGACTACCTTTATTTGGCCTTAGGCAGAAAGGTTTTCGATGTTGCCTTCTATGTCTTGACCGTTTTCATGGTTCTGAGCTTCTTATTTACTTTGTTTGGGATTATCATTATCGGGGCTAAATACATCGGGATCATGAGGAGAGAAAAGAAGAAAGAGGGAGAGAAAAAGGAGGAGGCGAAGAATTCGATGGAGATGAATGTGAGGGGTGGGGCAGGTGCAGCAGGTGCAAATCTAGCAACAGTAAATCCAGCAAATCCATTAAATTCCTCTGCCCCATATATTATGGTAGGCACAGGCTAAAGCGAAGTGTCATGTGAAGCAAGGCAAAGCAAGGCAAAAGCAAAAAGAAAATATGATGTTATGTCAAAAATGAGCAGAGAAATCAAAGACTTACAGATTTATTACCCCGTCTTCTCGGTCTTCCTGTTGTCCACCATCACGAATATCTTGGCTTTTTATTTTCTGGACAACAGCCACACTTTGACCATCGGGAGATTCTCGATGGTTTTAGTGTTAAGTTTTTTCATTTTCTTGATTATATTAGCCGCTATCTTTTCGTTTCTGTTTTTATATTATCACATAAGCAAATATAGGAAAAAGAAACAGGATAACATGTTTTTTGTTTCTTTCCTGTTGTTGCTTATTCTGATTCTTCTCTACCTTGCACTCGGAATTTATTTGACGGTCCATGCCCGATTCACAACGGATTATATTATCTTTGTTGCCCTGTTCGGAGCTAGTCTAGTATTAACGGTGACCATGCTGGCATTTAACGGGTCACTATATAGTGCCTTGAGAAAAAGAAGAAACTTTTATCATCCTATTCAATAAAATATGAGTCTCGCAGCACCAATAACGGGTATATTCTTGCTTTCGATCATCTCCAATGTCTTTACTTTTTATTTTCTGAGCCCAACGGGGTCAACAGGCACTAATCTGTTGGGTCTTTCGGGGTTAACTTCTTATCTTTTGTTATCCGTCATTGTTTTCCTGATTTTATTGATAACGGTTTTCTTCCTGTTGGATATTTTGCTTTCTAGTATTTCATTGCCGTTTTTTTTCGATTATTCGACGATCAAAGTTTTTTTCTGGTTTATTGTGGCACTCTCCGTGATCTTGTTTTTAATTTATCTTGGCATGGGATTTCTGGTGGTCATGAATACGAAAAACTTTTTTGATGTTAACTTCATCGTGATCACCTCGACCATCGGGATTAGTTTCGTGTTTACAGCAATCCTGTTGGGCGTAAGCGCGTGGACATTTAGAATGATACAGGAAAAAGTAAAGAATATTACCAATAAAAGCAATGAAGCCAGCAGTGTCATCGTTCAGAATAAAACGGGATATTGAAGAAATCCAGGAATACTTCCTGGAGCTGATAACGGGTGATCTTAACCAATTCATCTATTGTGGCAGTACCATCAGGAATAACACCATGAAATTTAATTTGAGGCCAGGAATAGGGAAACATGAAGCGGTGTATAAGGGAACGAAAATAAGCCTGGAGATCATTGAGTTTCCTGATATCAAGTCAACAGACTTTGAGACATTGAAACATGAAGAAGTCTTCCTGAGTATCATGTGCTCCGATAAAAAGGAGGCTCTGAAGATATTCAAGGAATTTGTGGAGGATGCGAAGGAGTGGTGTCGAGATAAAACGGAGAATACGATACAGGTCTCGATTTACAAAAACAACTGTGGATGGGTTAATCTCTCCCGTTTCCCAAAGAGATCCATGGATACCATCTATATCCCTTCTCAGGATAAAAAGGAGATCATCGAGGATTTGAGAGACTTTTTCAGTGCAGAACAGGAATATATCAGGCTTGGAATCCCCTATAAACGGGTTTATCTCTTCGCTGGTCCTCCGGGAACAGGAAAAACTTCGTTTATATTCTCGTTAGCCTCTCACTTCAACAAGAATATCGCTATGGTTCACTCACAAATCGAAGATTTTTCCCTGATAAATGCTATCTCCTCGTTGCCTGAGGATTTTTTCGTTGTTTTTGAGGACTTTGATATGATGTTGTCTTCTCCCAACCAGAAACTTTCTCTGCCTGGTCTCCTGAATATCCTGGATGGGTTTGGGAGGAAGGAGAAGTTGGTTGTGTTTCTAACGGTGAACAACTTTGATGGTCTGGATTACACCCTGAAGAGACCAGGAAGAGTAGATAAAGTCCTGTTTTTCAAGAATCCGGGGAAAGAAGAGATCAAAAACCTGTTTGAAAATATTGTCCCTGATCAAACGGGAGACTTTGAGAGATTTTATTCCGAAATTAAGAAGGAAACCATAAGTTTATCCCTGTTACAAAAGTTCTTGTTTGAGAACAGGCGAAAAAAGATTTTGGATTGCATCGAGGAATTAAAAGAGATGGTAAAATTTTATACTCAGGAGAAAAATCTAATCTACTCGTAATGTCGGAGGTAGCTGTAGCATCTGCCGTTGCCCCCTATGCTGGAAAAGCAATCCTCTTTGGTGTTCTCGGCCTTATTCTTCTTATCGGGTTTGTTGTTCTCCTGATTTATCTTATTAACCCTGATCTGTTGAAGAACAGCTCAGGAAGTTTTGCACAGTCCTCGGGGACATCGGGGAATATATCGGGAAGTAGCAATGCGAGCAGTAAAGGGAAAGGCTAGGACATGCTGGGAATGGCAAGTAAAGACTGGGATTGGCAAGTACAGACTGGGAATGACAAGTAAAGGCTGGGACATGCTAGGAAAGACTGGGACATGCTGGGGAATGGCAAGTAAAGGCTGGGACTAGGAAAGACTGGGAAAGGCTGGGAATGGCAAGAAAGTCTAGGACAGGGCTAAGCAAACACACATAAGTTCCATGAAACTTATGTGTTTTCATGTCTCACTCTCGCCGTTTTCTTTATTCTCAGTGGTTTATATATTTTTATCTCGATACTGAAGGGAGTTTCGTGGATCATTTTCCAGCAACGGAGACATTTCTTGAGCATATAACTTTTTACCGTTTTGGAACAGATCTCGTCTCTCCACACGGTCATGTACAACGGGATTACCGATCTCGTAAAGTTTCTCAGGAATCGCAGGAATAAGTTGTAGAGGGTTTCGTAATAGATTCTTCGGAGCTTCTTGTCGAGTCTCCCGATTTTTGCCCGTTGCAAGACCAACTTATAACAGTAAACCCGTTGATTTCTTTGCTGGACCTCTTTAACGGGAATGATACCTTGCTTATTGAAATAAACTCCTAAATACCTTTCTTTCTCGGGTTCCTTGAATTTTGGGGGTTTTTCTGCTCCGAACACGAAACAGGAAGACTTTTTCTCGTTGATCTTTAATCCCGTTGCTTTCCCAAACTCTTCGATGATCCTTAGCGACTTCTCAAAGTCTTGGGTGTCTTTCGAGAACAACAGGATGTCATCGGAGTATATGATGCATTTAATGTTGTAGTTCTTCCATGTAATACCCTCACCGTGTTTGTGAAGCATCCTGTTGAGACATTCCAGAACCATAATAAACAGGTAAGGAGATAACGGGTTACCTTGAGCTACTCCCCGATGAAGTTTTATAAACGGAGAGAACTTACGGAACAATCGGATTCTTATCTGCTCCTCGCCCAGAAGTAACCTTATAGATTTTTCTGTAAACCCGATGTATTCGAGAGTTCTTCGAATGGCTGTATGATCGACTTTATCAAATGCCTTTTCGATATCGATAAACGTGATGATACCGGAATTAATATTCTCGAGAACCGTTTGAAGGCTCAGAATATTGTTTGTGATTCCTCGATCTCTCATGTATGCCTGTTGATCGATATGGATAAGATCTTCGAGATATTTTCCGAGTCTGTTTTTGATGATACGACAGAACACCTTGTATTCAAAGCCGAACACCGTGAGAGCTCTGTAGCTATCGAGAAGTTTTGGGTCTCTGTCTTGGCCCTTATAAGAGATCACGAAATAACCCCGTTTGCATTGGTCAGGAACATGATAACGGATGAAGAAATTAAATAGATCCGTCAATGGTCTTTTGATTTTCTCCATGTTCTGAAGATATTTTGAGCGAAGATAAGAGCCTTTCATGGAACGGATCGTTGATTCAAGCTCTTCCTCCGTTATCGGGTAAGATATGTCAATGACTTTTCTGTCGAGGTTTTTTAACATCTCCCAGTGTTTGTTTTCGTCCGTTATGTCCTTTTCCTCGTATAACTTCCTGAAGTGTTGATAAAACAGGTCGAGGATCTGTTGTCTGTTGCGAACAGGTTTATTCGTGATAGGATTTAAGATCTCTCTGATTTTAATATAGTTTTTCTTTGTCCCGTACAGTTGAGTCTCATGGTTTTTAAATGATTTTCGGAATCGCTTTTTAACGGGCTTATTCAGACATCTTTTCGCACTGTTCCATGCCCTCAGCTTCCAAAAGCTGAGAAAGATATAGAAGACGAAATGGATAATCAAAGAAAACATTTTTCTGGTCACATGTAATAAAAAAAAATTTCAAAAAAATTTCAGAGAGAATTTAACTTCTCAATGATCTTTATTAATTCAGGGTTATTAATGTTCTTTTGTTGGAGATTTCTTTTCATCCCGTCAAGAATATCTTTTTTGGTCCTGTTTTGAGGTGTCGGAGTGATCTGTATGGAATAACCTTCAGGGGTTGTTACAAGTTTAATGTTATCCGTTATATGGACTGGGGGAGGTTTTTGTGGTTGGGGTTGAGGTTGTATCGGTTGGGGTTGGTAATGTTGGTAATATTGTAAAGGAAAGAAATAGGGCTTACATCTACAGTTATAGTAGTGATGGTGTCTGTAGAATCGGTGGTAGTCATGAGGAGTTCTGTAAGGATACATTTTTAATATAAGATTTTTTTGCGAACGGATTTTTTCCTTCCCGTTATCATTAGAACTTAACAGGTCTAATACTTTTATTGCTTTTAGGTCCCTGAATCACCAAAGATTTTTTCGAGAGAGTTTTAGTCCAGTGCTCGAATTTAACAGGTTTTATTTTAGATCTCTCTGTTATTTCTCAGCATCACAAGGACTTTTTCGAGTTTATTCTTGAATCAATCCTTGCTCAGTGCTGAAATTTAACGGGTCTATTCTTGATCTCTCCGTTATGACCCAGCATCGCAAGGACTTTTCGAGAGAGTTTTGAACCAGTCTTTGTCCGATGCTCGAATTTAACGGGTTTAATGTCCGTTAATTTCCTGAATCGTCAAGCCAAGACAGAACTTCAGGTTCTCCTCTCACCTTTACCGTTACAAGCAAGATTTCCTTGAGAATCTTTGGGATTTCTTTGAAATTCCTTTTAGTGTTCTCGTGATAACGGATGAAAGGTATATTGTTCAAGAAATCTAAATGGAGGTGCAGAAAAGCTTAGATTTCTTGAGGTTTTTTTTTGATTTTTGAGGTTTTTTGTGATTTTTTTGGATTTTGAGGGTTTTTGAGATTTTTTTAAGGTTTTCTTTGAGATTCTTAGTCTTTTGGCTTTTCAGTACTCAAAGCATTCGTTGAAGGTTTTGATGGCCCGTTTTTGACTTTTCTCGCGGAAGGCGACAACGGAACGGGGTTTTTTGTTCTCTTTCATGTTATCCCTTAACGTTTCCATGTAATACTCGCCCATCATTTCGAGAGTAGCCCAGTCCGAATGATATTCGTCTTCAACCGTGATGAATAGGGGTTTTCTTTCACGATCCGTTAAATAGATGATATCGCGATTCTGACTCATTGCGTGAAATGCGTATGAAAACAAACGGTGTGTTTCCGTTGGAAAATAAGTCCAGAGATTTTTTTCAATTTTCTATTATTTATTCCCCCGTTTTTTATTCATGCTGAGTATCGTGAATACCGTTAGTACCACCAGTAAAACGAGTACGGGTAAAGCAAGAAAAAGGAATAAAAAGCTCTTTTTGGGAGTTTTTGGCTCGGGGCCTTTTGGCTCTGCGCCTTTTGGTTCTGTTTCTGCCTTAAAACCAATAGGTTCCGTTTTTTCACATTTCAGGTTGGTAACGGTAACACAGTTTCCCTCCGTGTTAATCTTAACCTTACAGGGATCAAATTTGCCGTTGTTATCAAACTCAATCACATTAACACAGCTCACACCCTTGCACAGATCTTTGCCTATCGAAGTATCAGGAAAGATGCTGTTGGCACATTGAGGAACGAGACATCTTATTTTGTTTTTTCCAATGACTTTGTCGATATTCTCGAGTTTCGTTTTGAGGTTATCAAATACTCCGTTGTAAAAGCTCTGATCGAGATGACAAGCACATAACGGGTCTTCGAGAGCACTCTTAATGTCTAATTCTCCGTTCTTCGTATACCTCTTAGCACAGTACTCATGCAACAGCTTGTCGATCTCGGGATTAGGCCCGAGTTGAGAAATGTAATCCGTTAGAAAGTTCATGCATGCTGGTTCATGGACTTCTTTACAGCTATTCAGGAAATAAGGCAAGCACTGCTTGCAGGACCCATTGACACAGAAACAGGCTTGTTGGCAGAGAGTGTCCTTGGCGAGAACATGGTTACAATCTAGAGTTCTCTGAATGCTACCTGAAACTCTAATGTTTACGGACAATATACCAGAAACATCTATTGTTATGCTGGGAGGGCATAAAATATCTTTGGTTATCTCTCCCGTTTTGTGGACGTAAAAGCTCGAAACTAAGATATTGGTGTATCGAAAGAGTTTAACGGTAACAATCCCGAAAACATATAAAACATCGAAATGAAAGGTCACCCATGTTTCCTCGATTCCGAAGGTTTTCAAAAAGTCACTCAGTGTTTTTATAGAGATTTTAGGGAAATTCCAAATAACGGGTGTTGCATCGAAAGAAAGTGTTTTCGATGAGTCATTGAAAAGAAAGTATCCTAAGTTCCAATCAAATCTTCCGTTGATTTGCATTCGCGAGTCGTTTGCAAGTTTTGGCTAGTTTTCGCCAGTGTTTACGAGTTTATTTACCACTAAATACAAAACTTATTCTTTGATCAACACAAACAGGGCATCAATTAAATCCTTTTCGGGTTCGAGAGTTTCGTCTTGACATTTCAGGTCTTTTGGATCTTTTTCATTGCTTATCATCGAAACAATCTTTCTTAATTTCTTGTCGATGATCTGTGATGTCTCGGAATCGGTGTCGGCGTTACTGGCGTTACTAGCGTTACTGGCGTTACAGTCCATTTTATGCAGTTTCGAGAGTAACCGAAGACACTCCTCAGAGCTCTTGTGATAGATGATATACCGTTCTATGGTCTTGAAGAAAATATCGGAGATACATGATCCCGTTTCCATGTATTCGTGGACGGTCGAGAAGAGCAAGAAACGGAACAAAGATGAGTCCTCTGTGTTCTTCAGCGAATACATTTTCAGGTCCTTGGATATCTTCTTAGCTTGTTCTATGTCAATCCCGAATCTCATGTTATCGGGAAGACGAAAGTAATCGGGATGTAATAAAATAACGTAAATGACCTGTTGTGAGGGCACCTTCGTTTTATACCAGAAGCCTCGTAACGGTTTGTCCGATATCGTGCAATAAAGTACCCCAATGTCTCCCATTTAAATATGCTAGCGATTTTATAAGCTCGTTAATTTTCATTGCTGTTTAAAAGATGGATGAAGAAGACATTCGAGATATCATCAGAGACGAATTCAGGCATCTAAAGAAACACTCTTTAGATGATATAGAAAACCTTCCTGAGGCATTAGAAAGATCCATGAAGAAGATTAAGACTTCTCTGGTTATCATTCCTGATGTTTTGTCCGACTTGATTAGCGAGGAATGTAAAGAAGTGAAGCGTGGTGCAAATAACGCTAGCAGGACGGTGGGTGATTTCCTGTTAGATATCTGTGAAAAGGTAAAGAACAGGATGAAAAATGTTCAGGAGAAGTATCAGTATTGGTTTAGGAGAGGGGAGAGGCGATGGATCTGTTTGCGATATAATAACTCCGATAAATCCGTTGTCTTCATCGATAAACTTCAGTGGTCCCCCGAAGACACGAGGATGCTCAAAGATCAAAACATAAAAACAGCGGAGATTGTTCTCGTCTCAGACCCAAAATTTCAGGTTGTTGTCCCCGAATCTCCCGTTGAAAGCATAGAGAATAAAATCAGAAACATCCGTTACCAACGGAAGTTGTTTATTTGGTCCGTTATCATCGGGGCATTCCTCATGGTTTTGTTGGTTTTCATCGTTTCCCTGACGATATATTTTGTGGTTATCGCGAGTGAAGACTAGAACGCATAAGTTCTCAGAACCTCTCTTAGCCATGTCTTGAATATCGCGAATGTGCCAAGGATATCCCATGTTGACATGAAGTGACCAAAAACGGAGAAAAAGGAGCTAGGGATGAAGCCTGTGGCATACTCCAGCAACCATGTGTCCTCGTCGATCTGATAGAATTTATTTTCCAAGACCTGAAGGGTGCTGTACTCTCCCTCCTTGAACTCCGTTGCTCTCTCCCCGATGATAACGGGAGCAACATTTAGTTTTCCTCGAATCACAAAGTCTGTGGCTCGAAACAGGTATCTCCCTGATGTCCCGGAGTTCTTGAATGGACACCCGTAGAGGATAAGATACTCCGTTAACGAGGCATACAATATCTTGACCACTCCATAAGCTCCCCCGATAACAACAAAGAACTCAGGGCTTGAGTCATTAATCTTATTGCCGTATCTCTGTTTCAGTTCAGACACCACAAAAGATATCCTCGAGTCGGGGCTCTTCTCGAGAGATTTGCGCACAATCTCGATAAGATCTTTTTGTTCGATCATGAAATTTTAAATAAAACAGCAATATTAAAATACTTATGCTTTCCTCATTACCTGATGATCTTATTCTCCATGTGATGGAGCAAGATTCATCGGTATATTTTGTACTCTCCTTAACATGTCACCGTTTTGCGGAGCTTGCTGCTGCGATACGCAAGAAATGCAGAAAAAGATGGGCAAAAAACAGAGTTTACTATGAAAACGGGATAGTAAAGTATATATCCGTTTTACCGTGCGGAATGAAAGAAGGAGAATTTAAATACTATCGGAACAACCACCTGATATGTCTTGGCAATTACATATCGGGGAAGAGAGAGGGAGAGTACAGAGAATGGTATAAAAACGGGAATTTAAAATGTTTCGTCTCTTATCTCCATGGTAAGAAACATGGAATGAGTAAGCGCTGGTATCCCGATGGAACATTAAAATTATACTGTGGCTATCATCGGGGGAAACTGCATGGAGAGTATCGTAAGTGGTATAAAAACGGGAAGATACAGTTTATTGGCTATTACTTTCACGGGAGATTGGATGGAGACATCGAGATTTTTAATACTGACGGGAAGAGTATTATCATTTCTTATGTTAAGGGAAGAAAGAGAGGATTTTTGGAGCTTTTCGATGGGACCCGTTAAATTAACCTAAATTCAAGCACGAGGAATGACTTCAACCTTTTTTGAAAAAACTTTGTGATATCCTGTTATAACGCGTGTGTGTTATCTCTTTGGCCCCAATGCCCAGAATTAACAGGGGAGTTACAAGAAACCCCGTTTCCAAAAAAAATGAAATTAAAGTATGAGTTAAAGGCCTGTCCTCAAAATAAATGTTTTCCGTTATCCATCAAATCTTCACAAACTTTCTTCGCCATAAACTCAGAGATCTTCTCGAATATCATCGGGAATATTATCAGATCATCGAGAAGATCACTGATTGCGAGGATGACCTGGAGACATTCCGAATCATGCAGACCTGTGATCGATTAGATTTTGCCCAGTTAATGTATCTCTTCAAGGATATCGGAGATGACTATGTGTTCTGTTTCGAGAGAGTTGATTTCGATGGCCGAGAGATATTTCTGAATGTCTATTACCCGTACTATTATCAATTCCCGTGGAGAACAGTGAAGGTAAACAGGAAACGCATCACTATCGTGGAGGGTAACAGCACTCTTCATATCCCGATAAATTTCAGAAGAAAGATCGTAAAAAAGCTGTTCAGTAGCCAATATACGTTCGTGTTTCAGAAGGACAGACTCATCGAAAAGATCATCGATATCATCCGGAGAAACACCATCCAAACCCCGATCGATCTAAAATATATTCACCAGATCCTTGCCCTAGATCACGAATATAAGTTTGCGATGATACCATGCGATGTCCCCGTTTTCTTCGATAAGTTTCTGATCATCAAGGTGGAATTTCTGGAAACCTGTTTCGAGATCAGCTACAATATCGGGCAATACACGTTTGGAGCACGCCTCGATTTCAACCAATCGGAGAGAATGTTTGGAAAGACTCTTATTGAAACCATTAGGAACTGGAAATATGAAAAAAGAACCTTCTTCGTTTATCTCGTATCATAGATAAAACATAAAATAAAAAACCATGCTCCCGTTAGAACTCTGGGAGAAAATAATGAACGATAACCCAAAAACATTTAATCTCCTTTCGCGTACCTGTAAAACATTCTCCGATTTAGCGAAAACCCTAACAGAAAAAAACAAAAAAAGATGGTCTCGCGAAGTACATGAAAAAGTGAATGGAACGGAATTTATTTACACGATACTTCCCAACGGGATAAAAGAGGGAACCTGTTTGGAATTCCGAGAGGATGGAACATTAAAAAATAAATACCAATACATGAACGGTAAAATCGTTGGTAACTACATAAAATACTTTCCTGATGGTACCATCAAAGCCGTTTATAGCTATAAGAACGGGAGAAGACACGGGGAATGTGTCTTTTTCAACCCAGTAACAGGTTTTTATTCTCAAGACTACTACTATCACGGAATTTCACGAGAGCACTCATTACGCTGTTTTTATTACACCCTAGTTTTCATCTTCTTCATCATCGAAATAAACCTTCTTTACCTCATCCTGAAAATCTTCTGAAACTCCTCGGATATATATGGAACACTTTCCATATATATCTTTAGAACTCCGTGCCAATCTTTTTGAATATCGCGTACAGTGCCAAGCAGTCTCCGAGTGCTGTATGTTCGAAACGGAACTCTTCTTCATCACCAAATATTATCTTGAAGATATCCCCTAACTTGAAGGATCTTTTCAGGGACGAACCTTGTGTCAACACATAGTTCTTCAGTGGCTCCGCGACATTAATTTTACGGTCACACTCTATTCCCTGAATGTCTCTGGGCGAAAAGTAATAGTAAACACACTCCGTTGTCTTGAACGGTTTGAGACTTTCCCTCGAATTAAAGAAAAGTCTTAGAGCACTGTTGCCATCCCAATGGTGATGCTGAGAAAACCACATAATGTCGTCATCGCAGCTTATCTTTCGAACCTCGATGAGTGTATCATAAGGATCGCTGAGATTCACAATAGCTCTCTCGAAAATCTCCCCGGTATACATTTGAAACTCCGTGTCCACCACATAACCCGTTAATCTCTTATTGCACCCTGATAGATTCAAGAAGTAATCGGTGTCTAAAATCAGGAGAAAAGACTCAAACATGAGTCTCCACTTTTCCAGGTCTATCTTAAGGGTTAATATTCTCCCGTTTTTTAGATCGATCAGGTGTCCATAGGACCTCTCGAGAGTAATCATATAAAATATCGTCTGATAGATATGCTTCAGCTCGAGTTTCTCCACGTATTTTATTTCGATCACGAATCTCTTGCACAACATATCGGAGTAACCAACAACCTCACGCAGGGAATTCATGGTACAATATCTTTCGATATCCAATACATCATGGTACGATCTCTTCAATATCTCCGCTACTTCTCGGATTCTCTTCAGGTTATCCGATCTCTTCTTATATTGATAACGGAAGCCAGTCTCCGATTGCACGTGATTCATAACATCGATCAGCAGAATCCATTCATCAACACGAACATCGGAAACCTTTTTCCTCAGAATATTTTTTACCTTCTGTTTCTCTTCCTCCGTGACAAAAGACGGGTCACCCTCAATCACATAATATTTTCCGTTTCGTAACCTCCGATACTCTTGATATTTCTCGTAGGGAACATGAACCGTTTTACTGTCCGCGAACTCCTTCAGAATAACGGGAAAGTCGTTTTTTAGATGACATTCAATCACCAACCCAACAAATTCCCCGATATTCTCTGCGTCCTCATCAACGGGTATGTCCTCTTTCTTGATTTGCTCCGTTTTTAGCTCACCCTGTCCATAACAAATCCCGTTATACTTCAAGAACTGCTCTAATTTCTCAGGGACACCGGTGTAGTTCAACAGATTCTTGATACCTATGCGTCTTTTTATCTCTATTTTCGGCACATGCACCAGTTTCCCTCCAAACTCGTAAGGCTCGAAGAAATCAAGGACTTCCTTTGGTAACGACTGGTGAGGCACTATCGTCAACGGATGTTCATCATCATGCACGAGAATCCCTAACTCCTCTTTTGCCCTCGAAAAAGCCACAAACATTTTGCTCTGAAAGACATCTTCCGACATTAACGGGGTAAGATAGTGAATCGTTTCCAGCCCATACACGAATACCACATCAAACTCCATGCCTTTCGCACTGTCGATCGTAGTGACCAACACCGACTTGTTCTCGTAAAAGTCTTCCACCTGATTCGACTTTACAACGGAAATACCACAGTTCCTGATGATATAAAATATCTCACGAATATTTTGTGTTGGTCGGCTCTCATTCCAGAGAGTCGGGGTGATGATAGCAATCGTCTTCTTTTGGTCCTTATATTTTCTGAGGACCTCCTCCACAAACTTATAAATATAACCCGTTGTATTCATCTTCCCGATATTATAGAACTTTATTTTCGCCTGATAGCTTAACGCGTGAGTGCTCACTAACGGAACATGAATATCTTTTCGAAGCGAGGAATAGAAGTTACAGAAATCTAGGATTGTTTTGTTCTTGAATCGATGCGTGATGGTCAGTGGCTTCCTGTTGAATCCCGGATTACCGAACAACTTCTTAAATTCCATCCCGCATTCATTCCTAATTCTCTGTCTCGGATCCCCAAAAACATAAACCGATTTGAAGTAAGAGAACAATCTCTCTAAACATCGAAACCGATCATCGCTGATATCTTGGGCCTCATCGATGATCACATGATAACGGGAAGGAATATCAATCTTACTCTGATCCAGCTCCAAAAATCGCTTTATGTTTTCCTCATAATCTGTTTGGTGCTGAGAGTAGTAACGGAAGTTGAAGGGGAAAAACTTGCAAATGAAACGAGACACAAACGAGTCGATGGTTGACACATAAATCTTGATGCTATCGTCAAACAACTCTTTATTCTTCGTCCCCTTGAAATCAACAAACTTTTTATTACAGAACTTTAGGACTCTCGTGTAAATCTCATAGACGCACTTCATGGAATATCCGAACATCAACACATATTCGCCCTGAGAGAAAAGTTTTATCGCCCGAGCAACACCCGTCATCGTTTTCCCTGTTCCCGGTCCAGCATTGACGACCACATATTTCTCCGTTGAATCGATGATGGCCTGTTGCTCCGGAGTCATCGTAACGGGCTTCAATATCTTCAACGGGTCATAAGAATCATAAACCGCTAATAGGTAATATACTCCGTCCTTAATGTTCTTCAGACTAGACCAGAGAACAGGACACTGAAATCCCGTTTCAATCTGAAGGTGCTGATAAACCACTCTGAGATCACTGTACTCAAACCCGATTTTCTTATACTTCTCAACCTTCTCTCTTAGCGCACTCAAGATCTCTGGTTTCTCAGGTAATTCCATTTTAACCTTCTTCTTTCGAATCTGGTGATACAACAGGTAATGAATGTAGTCCTTCTCCACCGCTTTCATAGTTGATTTGGTAGCTAAATTCATTTTCTGGTGCTTTTGTGAAACTCTTCATGATTCTTAAAAATCACTTGCATGAACTTCATTGAACTTCATTGAACTTCTCCACGATATATATGTTTCTCGATGCACATATATATCTCAATGCATGTATGTTTCTCAATGCATGTATATATCTTTCTTCTCGCCTTCCTTCATCAATATCATGTACACCTTCAAGCAATTTCCGATCGTCGTGTTACCCAGAGATTCCAAAAGCCTTTTCTTAAATTTTGGGATTTCTTTCTTATACACCTTTTCGAATCTCCTGTTCAGATGGCGAAGATCGATGTGTCGACAATTTGATGGGTGTTTCATAGGCTCTGATGTTCGTAACAGGTTTTTAATCCGCTCCTCCTCCCAAGACTTTTCCCAATTTTTATGGAAGAACCTCATATACTCTTCGATCTGCTCCGAGTCATCGTCATTCGCGTTCGCATGTACTTCAATAACGGTATCATAGGGATCTCCCAGATTCATGGAAGTTCTTTCGAATCCATCATACACATCCGTTATGTAGCCCGAGATTTCATGGTAGTAACCGCGAGAATTTAAGAAGTAATCGATGTTTCGAATTAAGAAGAAGGACTTCAAAATTAAATTCCATCTTCCCACGTTATTCAGAGTGATCTCATGAATCTCTCCGTTTTTCAGGTTGATCACAAGCCCACGATTCCTGTGACAACAGGCCATGTAAAAGATGGTCTGAAAAATATGTTTATCCTGTATTTCCTCCACGTACTTCAATTCGACAACGGACTTTTTGCACAAGATATCCATGTATCCCCGAATAAAGGTGATACCTTCCATACCACAAGCCCGCTCAATATCCAGGATAGGCTCTAATATCTCTCGAAGTTTCATCGCAACTTTTCGCATTTCCCCCAACAGGTTATGTTTCTTATGAATCTTCACCCGACGCCCTGTTGTCGCCTGTAAATGTAACAGGATTTCCGTTAATAAGATCCATTCGTCGATCGTAACATGAGTGACCTTTTTGGCTAAAATAAGCCTTGTTCTCTCCATCTCTTGCTCCGTTACAAAATAAGGTTCGCCCTTAATCACGTAATAAACGGGTTCACGAACACCCAGTATTGTCAGCCTTCTTCTCGCATAATACTCCTTGTAAGTCACTTCCCTTCTTTCGCTTCTGGCAAAGTCCTTGAGGATATCAGGAAAACTGTTGTTACAGTAACATTCAACCAACAACCCAACAAATTCCCCGATGATCTCAGGGTTTTCATTTTCTATCGGGATATCACGAATCTCTAACTCAGGGACCCTCCTTGAATCGTCTATGTATTTTACCCCGTTACGATCCGAAAACTTTTTGAGTCTCTGCACGGTCTCTTCTTGACTCAAGATATTTGTTATTCCCGTCATAACATGAATCCTTTCCTCTGGAACGAACCTATCCTCAATTTCCTCCGTTATCTCAAAGAACTCAAGCATCTTCTTGGGAAGAGGCTTATATTCAGGCAACAGCATGATGGAATCATTCCCTTCATGTATCAGGACACCGATCTCTTTTTTGGCCCTCGAGAATGTAACGAATATCTTGCTGTAAAATATATCATGTCCGTTTCCAGGCTCAAACATCACCCCGAGAAGATTCTTAATGATCCCTAGTCCATACACGAACACCACATCAAATTCCATGCCTTTCGCACTGTCCATCGTAGTGACCAACACCGACTTGTTCTCCCGATGCTCTTCGTTACTCTTCGTAACGGCAACACCATAATCCCTCATAACATCCATGATCTCATTTATTATCTTAACGGTTCCATTATCCTCATTACGTAACACCGGAGAGATAAGAGCCACCGACATGTTTTTCTCACGAAGCGGTTTCACGACATTCCTGACAAAGGTCACTAACTTCGGGGTAGTATTTATTTTCCCAATGTTATAGAACTTTATCTTTCCGTGGTGAGTCATCTCGCGATCGGACTTGAGAGGAACATGAATGTCTTCTCTAAGGGACGAGTAAAAGTTACAAAAGTCGAGAATCACTCTGTTTTCGAATCTATGTGTAATGCTCAGTGGTTTCTTCACGAAATCCGGGGACAGAAAAAGACTTTTGAAACGCATCCCACAGTTTCTTCGGATTCTCTGGCGAGGATCACCAAAAATATAAATGGACTTAAAAAACTTAGAGAGCCACTCTAAACAACGGAATCTATTCTCATCAATGTCTTGTGCTTCATCGATCATCATGTGATATTCTTGCCAACTCCAAAACGAGAGATTCTCCCGAACATTGAGAAAGTTTCTAATGTTCTCATCATAGATATCTGTAGTTTGATACCCGTTACCCTCTAAAATGTGCCAGACGAAAGAGTCTACCGTTGTAATATAAACAGGTTTTTTCTCCTTCCCCTTTAATCCCACAAATCTCTCGGGGTATAACTTTAAAATCCTAAATAACTTTAAAATCCTATCATAGATCTCATTAACGGATTCATTAGAGTATCCAAAGATAACGACCGGTTTATTATTCTTGAATAGCCTTATTGCTCGGGCAATAACGGTTGTTGTTTTTCCTGTTCCTGGTCCAGCATTAACGATAACTTTTTCCTCCGTTGAGTTAATGATATTCTCTTGCTCGGAAGTATATTTCATGGAGTGTTTTAAAGTCCGATGGAAAATTCCTTAACAGCTTTTTACCTTAGACTCGAATTTAACAGGTTTATTTCATTGATCTCTCCGTTATGGCTCAGCATCGCAAAGACTCTTTCGAGTTTATTATTGAATCGATCTCTGCCTAGTGCTCGAATTTAACAGGTTTAATTCACTGATCTCTCCGTTATGGCATGGAACCATAAAGAGTTTTTCGAGAGAGTTTTAGGCCAATGCTGGAATTTAACGGATTTAATTCGTTGATTTCTCCGTTATGGCTCAGCATCGCAGAGACTTTTTTGAGTTTATTCTTGAATCAGTCCTTGCTCAGTGCTCGAATTTAACGGGTCTATTCCTTGAATCTCTCCGTTATGGCATGGAATCGCAAAGGCTTTTTCGAGAGAGTTTGAGCCCAATGCTGAAATTTAACGGGTTTAATTCACTGATCTCTCCGTTATAACTCAGCATCGCAAAGACTTTTTCGAGTTTTTTGAATCGGTTCTTGCCTAATGCTCGAATTTAACAGGTTTAATTCACTGATCCCCCGTTATGACATGGAATCACAAAAAGACTTTTTCGAGTTCATTTTAACTGCCTTGCTCAGTGCTGGAATTTAACAGGTTTTATTTTAGATCTCCGTTATGGTTTAGCATCACAAAGATTTTTCGAGTTTATTTTTTGAGCCGGCCTTTGTTCGATGCTGAAATTTAATGGGTCTATTCCTTGAATCTCTCCGTTATGGTATGGAATCGCAGAGACTTTTTTCGAGAGAGTTTTAGGCCAATGTTGGAATTTAACGGGTCTATTCCGTGAATCTCTCTGTTATTTCTCAGCATCGCAAAGACTTGAGTTTATTCTTGAACTGGTTCTGCTCAGTGCTCGAATTTAACAGGTTTAATTCATTGATCTCTCCGTTATGGCATGGAATCACAGAGACTTTTTCGAGAGAGTTTTGAACCAGTCTCTGTTTAGTGCTGAAATTTAACAGGTTTAATTTCAGGTCCTGAATTGGACCGAGCAAAGACTTTTTCGAGAGGGTTTTAGCCAGTCCTTGCCTAGTGCTCGAATTTAACAGGTTTAATTCGCTAATCTCTCCGTTATGGCATGGAATCGCAAAGACTTTTTCGAGTTAATTTTAGACTGGTTCTTACCCAATGCTTGAAATTTAACGGGTTTTATTTTAAATTTCTCTGTTATTTCTCAGCATTGCAGAGACTTTTTTGAGTTTATTCTTGAATCGATCTCTGCCTAAGCGCTCGAATTAACGGGGTTAATTCGCTAATCACTCGTTATGGCATGGAACCATAAAGAGTTTTTCGAGAGAGTTTTGAACCATTCTCTGCCCGATGCTGAATTTAACGGGTTCTATTTTAGATTTCTCCGTTATGGCATGGAATCGCAGAGACTTTTTCGAGTTAATTTAGACTGGTTCTTGCCTAGTGCTCGAATTTAACGGATCTATTCCGTGAATCTCTCTGTTATGGCATGGAATCGCAGAGACTTTTCGAGAGAGTTTGAGCCTGGTCCTTGTTCGGTACCGGAATTTAACAGGTTTTAATTTTAGATCTCTCCGTTATGGCTCAGCATTGCAGAGACTT
>OGCG01000556.1_pt1 | contig 22580 bp, 22 predicted proteins | sample 1570061 | NCBI WGS metagenome assembly OGCG01 (sample SAMN06268698, study PRJEB24515) | hot springs metagenome | isolation source: Joseph's Coat, Yellowstone National Park, Washington, USA | place: USA:Joseph's Coat, Yellowstone National Park, Washington, USA
GAGAAAGCTCGGGTCCTGGCCCACACCGCCTCTACCAGGACAAAGGCGCGCGAACCTTTGTGGTCAGGGCACTAGCTACAACAGTGCCCAGTCGGGCGAGGGCCCAGTCGAGCTAGGCCAGAGCCATCCGATGACCGATCCGCCCCAATGACGCCAAAGGAGGAGGGGGTGGGCCGGGATGGATTCGAACCACCGTAGGCTTTCGCCGGCAGATTTACAGTCTGCTCCCTTTGTCCGCTCGGGCACCGGCCCCAACCACATATCAAGATAGCCTCTTTTGGCGTGCCGAGCTTCGACATTGCGTCCGAAATTGACTGGGGAGAACTACGCAATGCTGTGGACCAGGCCAACAGGGAGGCCGCTACCCGCTTCGACTTCAAGGGCACCGATTCCTCACTTGAGCTGACGGACAAGGAGATCGTGCTCCACTCTTCCACCGAGGATCGACTACGAGCCTTGGTCCAGGTCCTCGAGGAGAAGATGGTTAGGAGAGGGGTATCACTGAAGACCCTTGAGTACTCGAAGGTGGAAGATGCCGCCAAGGGAAGAGTTCGCCAGCGTGCAACTCTGCGGCATGGGATCTCCGCCGAGAAAGCCAAGGAGATCGGCAAGGCCATCCGAGAGCTTGGGCTAAAGAACGTAACTTCGCAGTACCAGGGATCCCAGCTGCGAGTTACCGGAAAGCGCCGCGACGACCTCCAGGCCGTGATCGCAAGACTTCGCGAGATCGACTTCGGCATACCCCTGCAGTTCGTGAACTTCCGCGACTGACAACCGCGCTCAAAGAGAGCAGGAGGGCTAGTGCCCGATGCCGAAGAGGAGGCTCGCTTTCTGCGCAAAGTCGATCACCGGCGCTCCCCAAAAGCCAAAGAGGACGGTAAAGCCAACGCAGATGAGCAAGGCCCAGTTGATGCCCGCTGGCACACTCGAGACCGCAGAGCCCCCTCCGACCGCCAGAACTCCACCGGAGGACCCCGCCGCAGCTGCCAAGAGCTCGCCCCCATCGCTCGAATACATGGCCAGCACAACCCGCAGATAGAAGAAACCAACTATCACGGCACAAACCATGGCCAAGATTGCGAGAGAGTAGTTTCCCACAGCAACAGCCGCGCCGATCACGTAGAACTTTGCGAAGAAGCCGGTCGTAAGAGGCACGCCCGCCTGGGCCAGCAAAAGCAGACTGAAGCACAAAGCCAGGTAAGGATGTCTTCTGGCAAGGCCGCGGTAGTAGGAGAGATCGTGGACCACGTCCCCGTCGCCTCCTACCGCGGCCAGGACTGCAAAGCTTCCAAGCACCATGAAGGTGTAGGTGAACAGGTAATAACTAGCTGCGGCCAGTCCACGCGCAGAAGCTGCCTGCACTCCGACCAACACGAATCCGGCGTGGCTTATGGAGGAGTACGCGAGCATCCTCTTCACGTCGGTCTGCACCACCGCCAAAACCGATCCCAACACGAGCGACAGGGCGGCCAAAGCCCAAAGCACGGGCCGCCAGTCGCTTCTCAGCGCAGGAAAACTTGCGAAGAACACCCGCAGCAGCGCGGCAAAACCGCCAGCCTTGGCCACCCCTGCCATGAATCCTGTAACAGGGCTTGGCGAACCCTGATATACGTCCGGGTTCCACGTGTGGAACGGCACAGCTGCAACCTTGTAGCCGAATCCGACGAGCAGCAGCACCATCCCTGCTATTAGGACGCCGTTGTTCAACACGACGTCATGGGCCAGGAAACTGGCTATCCCGGCGATAGAAAGAGTCCCCGTCGCCCCGTATGTAAGCGCTGCTCCGTATAGGAAGACAGCAGACGAGAATGCGCCAATGACGAAGTACTTGAGGCCTGCCTCCTTCGACTCCTCTCGCTTTCGGTTGAAAGCCGCCAGCACGTATAAGGCAATGGAGAGAATTTCCAACCCAAGGAAGATCGTTATCAGGTCGCCAGCCGCGGCCATGAGCATCGCGCCAGACCCGGACAACATTGCCAGCGCATACATCTCAGGACCGCGGTCGCTCTGGCCTTTTAGCCAAGGGTGTGCAACCAGAGGCAGCACCACTACAGCTGCAGACACAAGAACGTAGAAGAGGGCGCTGAAACCATCACTTATCAAGGCGCCGTCCATCGAGCTCCAGGCGCCATGAGTCTGGACCCGATGCCAGAGGACCATGCTCACGACTCCAGAAGCCAACCCTGCGCCGATGCTCAGAGTTGGCCAAAGCGCGCTTGGGAGCGGATCCGTGGCCATGGCTGATGCCACCAGGAACACAAGGGCCGCCCCCGCCAGGATCAGTATCGGAGCTAGGCCCCAGTAGCTAATCGAAGGCACCACAATTGTACCCAGCAATGCAACGCTCACCTTGTCCTCACAGGTCTCTCTGGGTGGCCCCCTTGGATCACTGCCCGGTCCTCCACGACCTGGCCATGAAGCGCCATGATGCCACGCCGCACCAACGCCACCTTCCCGGCAGTAGCTACTTGGGGCTGCCTGTATCCGGTGGATTGCTCCACGTGCACCAAAAGGCTCTCCACGGAAGGCGTGATCCTCTCAAGTAGAGGCCTTGGATAGACACCAATGAAAACTATGATCGCCATGAGCGGCACCAGCCCAGCAATTTCTCTGAAAGACAGATCCTTTATGCCCACGACTTGATCATCGGAACGAGGTTTGCCATGGAACACCCTCTGGTAAGCCCAAAGCAAGTAAATGGAGGCCAATACGACTCCGCTTGCGGCAACAACCGCCCACCATCTATGGGTAAGGAAGGTTCCGATAAGGATCAAGAACTCCCCTACAAAACCGTTCAGACCGGGCAGGCCAATTGATGCCAGCATGCAGAGCATGAAAACGCCTGCAGCTATGGGTAGGTAGCGCTGCAATCCTCCGAGCTGCGAGGCATTTCGGCTGGAGGTGCGCTGGTAGAGCATTCCCACCAAAAGGAAAAGCCCGGCCGTGTAGATGCCATGGTTTACCATCTGCAGCACCCCGCCGGTCACCCCCTGTTCGGTCAGGGCAAAGAATCCGAGGATTATGAAGCCGAGGTTCGACAAGGAGGAGTAAGCAAGAAGCCTCTTCAGATCGGACTGGCGCGCCGACACGATGGCCCCATAGACCACTCCGATGGTGGCCAAGGTCAAGATAACTGGCGAGAGGGTCCTAGTCGCCTGGGGAAAGAGCTCAAAGTCGAAGCGAACTATCCCATAAGCCCCCATCTTTGCCATCACTCCAGCCAGCACCACGACAGCCGAGGTAGGCGCCTCGGCGTAGGCATCTGGCGACCAGGTGTGAAAGGGAAAGACTGGGGCCTTTATTGCGAAGGCGGCAGTGAATGCGAGCCAGAGGGCAATGCCTACGCCTCCGGCGAACAATCTCGGGTCCTTGTCCAAACTGAGCAAGTCGAAGCTGAGCTTGCCTGTGTGGTGCTCGACCAAGAACGCACTCGCCAGGATGCCAATCAACAAGAAGGCAGAGCCCAAGAAGGTGTAAATGAAGAACTTCACAGCAGCAGCTGCTCGGTTCTCGTGTCCCCATCCACCGATGAGGAAGTAAACAGGGACCAGACTCACCTCGAAGAAGACAAAGAACAGGATCAAGTCGAGCGCCAGGAAGGTTCCCAGGCACGCAGCCTCTAGCAACAGCATCCAGGCCACATAAGCCTTGGGGTCCCGACTTTCCGGGGCCAGCACGAAAGCAATTGGAAACAGCAGGGCGGTGAGCATCACCAGGAGCAACGAGATGCCATCTATGCCCAAATGCCAGGAGATCCCAAATGCCGAGATCCAAACGTGACGCGAGGTGAGCTGGAATCCTGCCCGACCGACCTTGAACGCAGCCAGAGCCGCAGAGGCCACCCCCAAAGTGGCCAGGCTCACCGCAAGACCGACCGCCCTTGCCATCCAGAGCAGCCGCCGAGGAACGAGCGCGGCCACCCCGGCCCCCGCAGCGGGCAGCACCACCAGCACCGTCAGATAAGGAAATGCGCTTGCCATCAGATCGAAGCCCTCGACAACGCCCACCCGAGCAAAAGAACCACCCCTACCAGCACAGCCAGGAGGTAACGGCGAACGTAGCCGTTCTGCAGACCCCGAAGGGACCGCCCCACGTTGCGCACCAGCCTGGCGGTACCCATCACGGCTCCATCTATCACCAGGCTGTCGGCCGCAGCACACACGGCTGCAAATGCGACCGCCCCCCTCGCCACAACTCTGTCGTTGAACAGGTCGAGACCCCAGCCCTGGCGCAATACTGCGGGCTCAAGCTCTGGGCGCTCCGCTCGCCTGAGCCAGAGAGCGCTTGCCAAGGCCACTCCCGCTACGGCAAGTATCGCGTCGGCCGTTTCTAGCAGATCCTGGGCTCCATTGGACAAAGTGAGCATCCGGAGGTGCCCAGCTGCGAACACAGAGCCTAGGAACCTCCCGAGGAAATCCAAAGTCCCGATGGGAAGATTCGCCACTCCTACCGCAACAGAGCCTGCCGCAAGCACCACCAAGGGAAGCCGCATAGTCCACGAGGGCTCGTGGGGGTGGGACTGCCTGCTCGCTCCGCGCACCACCGAGTCACCTGGGACATCCTCGCCAAGCGGAGCTGGAGACGGCGCAAGGGACTTCCATCGCTCGTCGCCGAAAAATGCGAGCAGGGTCTCCCTTCCCAGGTAGTAAGCGGTGAGAACCGCCGTTACGGCGCCGATCGCCCACAGCCATGCATGCGCGGAAAAGGCGTTCAGAAGAACGTCGCCTTTAGCCCAAAATCCTCCCAGTGGCGGTATGCCACCAATAGCCAACCATCCGATGAAGAACGTCGCGTAGGTGAGCGGAAGGTATCGACGGAGACCTCCCATTTTCTTCAGATCCTGCTCGCCATCTAAGGCGTGGATGACGGAGCCAGATCCTAAGAAAAGCAACGCCTTGTAGAAGGCGTGGGCAACCATGAGGAATATCGCAGCCACATATGCCCTGCTCCCGACGGCCAAGAACATGTAGCCAAGCTGGGAGACGGTCGAGTAAGCAAGCACCTTTTTGATGTCGGTCTGCGCGACTGCCGCAGCAGCTGCGAGGAAGGCAGTGAGAGCCCCCACTATCCCAACCACGTACAGAGCCGACGATGAGAGGGCCAGTATGGGCGAGATCCTGCACATCAGATAGACGCCTGCCGTCACCATGGTGGCGGCGTGGATAAGGGCAGACACCGGCGTTGGACCCTCCATGGCGTCTACCAACCAGGGATAAAGGGGAACCTGTGCGGACTTGCCCACTGCCGCCAAGAAGAGCAGAAGCGATGCCGCCGTCGCAGTAACCCCAGATAGCCTGCCCGCCGTGGCGGCCGCTACCAGCCCCCTGTAGTCGAGAGTCCCCGTGTGCTGAAAGAGGAGAAAGGTCCCCAAAAGGAAGCCAAAGTCCCCTATGCGGTTGTAAATGAAGGCCTTTTTACCCGCGCTGGCCGCAACGTTACGGCGAAACCAGAACGAGATCAGCCAATAAGAGCAGAGGCCGACACCCTCCCAGCCCACAAAGGTGAGAACCAGGTTGTCCCCCAGCACCAAGAGGAGCATCGAGAAGACGAACAAAGAGAAGTAGCAGAAGAACTTGGGGTACTGGCGGTCTCCCGCCATATATCCGATGGCATAGAGATGAATCAGGCTCCCGACCCCGGTCACGAAGAGGATCATCGTGACCGACAGGGGGTCAACCAGAAAGCCTGCGCTCAGCTTGAGGCCACCCACCGAAATCCAGGTGAAAAGTGTCTCTGTCACCTCTCTAGAGCCGGCCGGCTTCCCCAACAGCCCGACCCAGGTCACCAGGGACGCCACGAATGCCCCGAATACCAGGACAGTTGCAAGCCAACCAGCTGCCGGCTGACCGATGCGCCTCCCAAAGAGGGCGAGGACGGCGAATCCTACAAGAGGCAGGAGAGCTACGAAATAGATCGCGTGAATCACTCCGTCTAACCCTTCAGCTCGTGCATGTCGTCAGCAGTGGCACCCCGGCGACGCCTGTAGATGGCCACCACGAGCCCAAGACCCACGACCACCTCAGCTGCCGCCACTACCAGCACAAAGAAGACGGCGGCCTGCCCACCCACGTCGTCAAGTACCCGAGAATAGGTGACGAAGGTGAGGTTCACCGCATTCAGCATCAGCTCGACACACATGAACATCACGAGGACGTTTCGGCGGATGAGCAGCCCGGCAGCCCCGATAGTAAAGAGGAGGGCCGCCAGCACCAGATACCAACTGGCGGGAAGACTCATGATCGCACCTCCGCCTCCTCGCGTTCGGGAACCTCGTTTTGGGCCTCGTCCAAGGCGCGCTCAAAGGCCGGTGGGGGCCCGAGCGCCTCGCCGCCTCCACCCGAGCTGTCTGGTGGGCCAGGCTGACGCTCCCGGTGCCTGCGGGCCAAAACCACTGCCCCTACCACCGCTATCACCAAAAGAATCGAAGTCGCCTCAAAAGGCAAGAGGTATGTCGTAAATACAGCTTTGGCAAGGTGGGAGACATTGGTCATCTCCCCACCGGGGCTCCCGCTCACGGAGGTGGCCCCGGTCGACCAGTTGGCGTGGACGAGCGCTAGCACCTCGCCCAGGGAAATGAGGACGAGCGCTCCGGCAACCGGCCTCTGGGCAAAGAGGCGTTCCTTGGCCACCTCCTCTGGGCGGTCCACCCCGAGGAGCATGATCACAAACAAGAAGAGGATCACTATCGCGCCCGCATAAACGATCACCTGGACGGCAGCCAAGAATTCAGCCTGTTCCTCCACAAACAGGACCGCTATGCCGAAGAGGGCAGCCACCAGATAAAGCGCACAATGCACCGGGTTTCTGGACGTGACCACTCCGATTGCCGCGAGCACGATGGTGACGGCGGATACAGAAAAGGTGAGCGCGTCGGGGAAGGTGGCAGCGAGTATCAATGGACCTTGCCCCCGTACTTGGCTGGCACTTTTCGGGCCTGAACCTCGCGAACTCTAAACACCGGAGCAGCTTCCTCGGCCGGGAGATCAGACTGGCCCCTCTCGGGTCGCCTCAATCCATAACCCAGCTCGCCGGACCAAGCGACCTTGCCCTCCTCAGCTGCCATCCCACCAGGAGACGTGGCCCTCATCCAAGCGGACGTCATCGCATCGTCGCCCTCTCTCCAATCCTCCCACGGCAGCCGCTTTGGATGTCCCTCGTCGTCTACCAAGAGCTCGTCGCGGGTGTATATCGCGTCCTGGCGGTTGGTGAAGGAGAACTCAAACAACTTCGACTCTGTGATCGCCTCAGTGGGGCATGCCTCCACGCAAAGGTCACAATGGATGCAGCGGAGGAAGTTGATCTCGTATACGAAGCCATATCTCTCACCAGGAGATATGGGAGCATCGGGGGGGTTGTCCGCTCCTCTCACATAGATGCAGTCAGCGGGACATACTCCTGCGCACAACTCGCACCCGATGCACTTTTCCATGCCGTCTTCGTAGCGATTGAGGACATGACGGCCGTGGAACCGCGGCGGCTTGGGGCGCTTCTCATCTGGATACTGGTTGGTAACAGCTGGCTCTAGTATCTGCTTGCCAGTTACCTTGAAACCTTTGAGGGCGTCCAGTGCTCCCAATGGTCCTCCTAGCTCCGACTCGTCTGGGCCATCCGCCTGGCCCGCCCAACCGTAAACGATCGGTAGAGCACTCCGCCCGCTATGACAGATCCTCCTGCGACAGCGAAGCCTGCGGGCACACTGACCTCAAATGCGGCCACCACCATCAACCAGACCATCGCCAGCGGAATGAGCAACTTCCAACCCATATGCATGAGCTGGTCGTAGCGGAATCGCGGCAGGGCCGCCCGGAACCACACGTAAAGAAACAAGAATGCCACGGTCTTCACGAAGAACCAACCAATCGGCATCAGCCAGTTGAGAACAGGAACGTGGAATATGGGGCCGTCCGGGCCACCAAAGAACAGCGTCACTATCAGTGCCGACATGGTGATCGTGTTCATGAATTCAGCCAAGTAAAAGAGGGCAAAGGAGATGGAAGTGTATTCAGTATGAAATCCTCCTACGAGTTCGGATTCGCCCTCCACCAAGTCGAATGGCGGCCTGTTCAACTCGGCAGTAGCAGCAGCCAAGAATATGAGGAAGGGCACCACTCCCAACCTGAGCACGTTCCAGTCCCAGAAATTCCGAGCTTGTGCCTCGACAATGGCACGAGTAGAGAGCGATCCCGTCACCAGGACCACTGTCACTATCGACAGCCCAAGCGCCGCCTCGTAAGAGATCATCTGGGCACTGGCCCTGACCGAGCCCACCAAGGGGTATTTGGACCCAGAGGCCCACCCAGCGAGCATGAGGCCATAGATCCCTATCCCGGACATCGCGAGCAAGAGAAGTATTCCCACCGGAGGGTCCGCCACCTGCAGAATTGTTGTGTGGCCGAGGACCCTCACGACCCCCCCAACCGGGACAATCGCGAAGACCACAAATGCCGGTATGGCAGAGAGGTAGGGGGCCAATCTGAATACGGATGCCTCAGCCGACTCCGGCAAAAGGTCCTCTTTGAAGAAGAGCTTGATGCCGTCAGCAAGCGTCTGCATCATCCCGAAGGGGCCTGCGCGATTCGGCCCGATTCTGTTCTGCATCCAAGCGATCGCCTTGCGCTCGAACCAGATCATTAGCATCACCGAGGCCAGCAGCAGCGCGAACGCTATGACGGCCTTCACGACGACGATCATCAAAGCAGTGAAGCCCGTGTTTTGAGCGAACACCGGATCGCCGGTCGCCAAGCCAAGTCTTGCTGCCGCCAAAGCAGCACGACCGGCAAGCTCACCCAGATAGCTCATATCCTCTCCAACTCCACCTCAATGAAGTCGACCTCCGGGGAGAAACCAAATCGTGCGTCGTCCGAGCGGTCGAGATTGAAGCCTATGACGACCACACCGCTAGGAACCGCCGAATCGGCTCGGCTGGCCACCTCCAGCCTCTTGCCGCCTAGGTCGAGGGCCACCAACTCGCCGCTTTGTATTCCCCGCTTGGCCAGCTCAACAGGAGATACCCTCGCCTCGAGCTGGGGAGGGAGGTCGGCCAAAAAGCTACACGACTGGACCAGACTCCCCATGTCGTAGAGGGATCTGGTAGCTACCAGCACCAGCTTGTCGCTGCTAGACCTCCTCGCTCGGCCACGAGGCCCCCTCCTCTGCTCTGGGATGCCAAGGCGCCGTGGCGGGGTTCCCGTGGGACGCAGTTCGCTCCTGGGCTTGCTCCAGCGCTCAACAACGCCGTCTGGGGGAGCAACCGCCCTCCCAGCCAGAGGCGGAGAGCCCTGCGTCTCTACAGAAAGCAGTCCGGGGGTGGCGATCGGATCGATCCAGTGAGGTCCGATGTCGCCTGGCGGTTCCCTGTCCAATATCACCCCATCGCCGGCCAGTTCCACCCCGGCGATGCCAGCGTGGAGATCCGACAAGGCAGCCATCTCGGCCCGGATGTCTGCGAGGGAGGCGAAGCCCAGGTCCTTTCCCATGACAGCAGCTAGCTCTCTCGCCACCATCCAGTCCGGCCAAGCGACCCCCGGGGCGACCACCAGCTGGCCGAGTAGAGAGATCCGGCCCTCCAAGTTCGTGGTCGTCCCTCCCCTCTCCCCATAGCTAGCAGCAGGCAAGATCACGTCCGCATATGCCGAGGTGCGGTTGGGTACCGTCTCCACGCTCACCACCATCTCAGTGGCCTCGATCGCCCGGCGCGCCAGTTCGAAGTCTGGGAAGTCGGAGAGCGGATCCGATCCGAGGAGGATCAGAACCTTCATCCCCCTTTCCGCCGCGCTAGCGAGCATCCCCGCGGCATCCAGGCCAAAGACGTCCGGGACGCTCCCCCACGCCTCCCGATACCACTCCCGCCCATCGGCTAGGCTGACTCTTCCTGGCAGCAGCCCAGGGGCCAGACCAGCGTCCAAGGCACCTTGCCAGTTGCCCCGCCTCAGTGCAAATAGGTACTTGGCCTCGGGGTAGCTGCTATGGATGCCAAGCACTGCATCCTCCACCTCCTTGGCCGATGACGCGAGCGACGGTCGCCCTGCCACCACCACGAGCCGTCCCCCCGAGCGCGCCAGGTCTCCGAGCAACTGGCGAGCGTTCTCCAATTCTCCACTAGCCGGCTCGCTTCCAAGAAGAGCTTGCACAGCCTCCTCCAGGCAACCAGGCTCGTAGAGAATGCTTGCAGTTGCCAGCCGACTGAGCGAACCTCGATGGGTCACCAGCTCGACCAGCTTGGTCCGACCAGTGACGATGGCCTCTCTCAACCTTAGAAAGAGGATCGGAACCTCCTCTTTCAGGTCTGGCGCGATGGTGATGACCACATCCGCAGAGCAGGCCTCGTCTATGGTCGCCTTGGGCAAAGAGCAGAGGAGCTCGGCCGAAAGCCCATCCCCCAAGAAGCAATCGACGTTGTCCGTTCCAATTGTGCCCTTGATCAGCTTCGACCAGGCGTAGGCATCCTCGTTAGCAAGTCTTGCTCCTCCCAGGACGCCCACGGAGCTCGGCCCGCCAGTCTCGAGGGCATCGCGGAGGCCTTCGGCCACTCGGCGGAGAGCGACCGCCCATCCGACTGGGACCATCTCCTCGCCCTCTCGCAGGAGTGGGAAGTCCCGCCTTCGCTCGGAGTTCGTGGCGTCGAATCCGTATCTTCCTTTGTCGCAGAGCCAGCTGTGGTTGACAGGATCAGAATCCACCCCCAACTGTCTCACCAGGCGACCAGTAGAAGCCTGCAGGGCCACTCGACAACCAACACTGCAGACAGTACAGGTGCTCTCTACCTGCTCCAAGTCCCACGGTCGAGCCTTGAACCGATAAGGGCGGCTAAGAAGGGCCCCTACCGGGCATATCTGCACCACGTTGCCGGAGAAGTAAGGGGCAAAAGGCCGTCCCGCCACCACGTTCACCTCTATGTGGTCGCCTCGCCCCATGAAGTTGATGTCGGGCTCGCCTGCGATGTCCGTAGCGAATCTGGTGCAGCGGTCGCATTGGATGCAGCGCTCCCTGTCGATGTCGAGCAGGGGACCAATCTGGATCGGCTTAGCCCAGTGGCGCTTCTCCTCGACAAAGCGGCTCTCCCCAGGCCCATAGGCCAGAGTTTGGTCCTGGAGGGGACATTCTCCTCCCTTGTCGCAGACAGGACAGTCAAGTGGGTGATTTAGGAGCAAAAACTCGAGCACGCCGTCCTGGGCCTTCCTTACAGCTGGGCTGTCGAAGCGGACCTCCATGCCCTCTCTCACCCGTTCGAAACAAGCCGGCGCCAACGCTGGACCCCGCGGCCCAACCACCTCGACCAGGCACATCCGACACATCCCAACCGACCGAAGGCGAGGGTGGTAGCAGAATCGAGGCACGTAAGTGCCAGCACGCTCCATGGCCTCGATGAGCACCTCGCCGGGACGGGCCCGGACCGCCTTGCCGTCCACGGTGATGGTAACGAAATCGCTCATGCCCTGACTTCAGCCTTTCGATACGGACAGCCCTGCTCTTTTATGTGCAACAAGAACTCATCTCGAAAGCGCCTGAGTGCGGAGACGATAGAGGGCGGAATCGACGGGCCGAGCACGCAAATGGTGGTCTGGGCCGGTGGCCAGCGAAGCCCCGGCGAGATGTTGTCGCAGACATCCATGAGAAGCTCGAGGTCGCTTTCTCGTCCACCACCCATCTCGATGCGGTGCATGGTCTTCTCCAGCCAACCGCTCCCCTCTCTGCATGGAGTGCACTGGCCGCAGGACTCCCGCCAGAAAAAATGCACTATGCGCCACGCCGCGCGCACCGGACAGGTCGTGTCGTCCATGACCGTCACTGCGCCCGAACCCAGCATTGTGCCCGCCTTCGCCACCTCGTCTTGGTCCAAGGCCAAATCGAGGTGTTCCGGCCCCAACCATGGCGAAGACACTCCCCCCGGGATGAAGGCTTTGAGCTGCCTATCCGGAAGGAGTCCACCTCCGTAGGACTCGCCAAAGATCAAGTCCCTAAAGGTGGTGACCGCCATTTCCACCTCGTAGGTGCCCGGTCTCACGACCCGGCCGGACAGGGCAAATATCCGGGTGCCGGTGGAGCGCCCCCGTCCGAGCGAGGCAAAGGCGCTGCCACCATAGCGAAGGATCCAGGGCAAGTTGGAGACGGTCTCTACGTTGTTCACTACAGTCGGCTTCCCATAGAGACCGATCGCGGCCGGATAGTAAGGGGGCTTGATTCTAGGGAAACCTCTCTTGCCCTCCAGGCTCTCTAGGAGCGCCGTCTCTTCCCCGCAGATGTAGGCGCCTGCCCCAGGATGGACAACCAGGTCAAAATCGAAAGAGGAGCCCAGGATAGAGCGCCCTAGAGCGCCGTATTCGTAAGCCTCCTCGACGGCTTGTTCGAGCCGCTCCATCCCCTCGGCAAACTCCCCTCGGACATATATGAAGCCAAGATGAGCCCCGATTGCATATGCGCAAATGATGGCGCCTTCAATGATCTGATGAGGATCGCGGCGCATGAGCATGTGATCCTTGAAGGTGGCCGGCTCGCTCTCGTCTCCATTGACGACCAGATAGCGTGGCTCACCCTTGGCGAGCATCTGCCACTTACGCCCGGCTTCGAAGCCAGCTCCACCCCGGCCGAGCAGGTTTGATGTGGCTACCTCTGCCACAACCTGCTCGGGCTCCATCTGGAGGGCCTTTCTCAGCCCCTCATAGCCACCAGTCGCAAGATAACGGGCGAGGGTGTGGGAGTCTTCGTAGCCAAGCCGGGCGGTGACTATCGGGGTCGGTGCCTTAGTCAGCTCGCACCCCCTCGCCCGCCAGACGCCTCCCCGCTTGGCAACCCATCGGCCGATCCCAACGCGAGACCTCGGCGCCGTTGCACCCGGGAGAGCACTCCGTGAGGCGGTATCTCATTTGCAAGCTCGCCACCTCGCAAGGCGTCGATGAGTCGATCGAGGCTGTCGGCGTCCAAAGGTCCAAAGTACCTCCAGTTCACCGCGGCGCATGGTGCTCGATCACAGCAGGCAACGCACTCCACCTCCTCCAGGCTGAACATCCCGTCCTTGGTGGTCGAACCCGCCCTGATTCCCAGACGTTGTTCCGCGTGCTCAAGCAGCTCCTGGCCCCCCGCCAGAAGGCAAGCGATGTTGGTGCAGATTCCGATGAGATACCGCCCCACCGGTTTCATGTGGATCATTTCGTAGAAGCTGGCAGTCCCCGCCACCTCGGCGGGGCTCAGCGCGAGGAGCTCCGCGATCTGCTCTATGGCCTCCGGCGTTAGCCACCCGTCTTGACGCTGGGCGAGGTGGCAGAGGGGAATGAGGGCGCTCCGCCGCTCAGGATAGAGCGAAATGATCAGCTGGGCCTGCTCCAGTGCCTCCCCGGAAAGCCTTGCCATCAGCGGTCCACCTCTCCCATCACCGGGTCGATCGAGGAGGTGATAGCCACGGCATCCGCGATGAGGCCCCCTTGCAGCATGACCGGCAGGGCCTGAAGATTGACGAAGCTAGGCGCCCTTATGTGCATCCGACAGGGCTTGTTGGAACCGTCGGAGACCATGTAGCACCCGAGCTCGCCGCGAGGCGACTCCACTGCCACATACACCTCTCCAGGGGGCACCCTGAACCCCTCAGTAAAGATCTTGAAGTGGTGAATGAGCGCCTCCATGGACTCGTCAATCCTTCGCCTGGGCGGGGGCGTCACTTTTCGATCGAGGCTCTTGTAGTCGCCGGTTGGCATCTTGTCGAGAATTTGGCGGCAAATGCGGACCGACTCATAGACCTCATTCAGCCTGACTGCATAGCGATCGAAGGTGTCTCCGTAGCTACCCACGATCACGTCGAAATCGACCTGATCATAAGCAAGATATGGCATGTCTCGCCTCAGATCCCAGGCAATCCCAGTAGAACGCAAGATAGGACCGGTGACCGAGAGGGCCAGAGCCACCTCTTGAGATATGACCCCGACACCCTCCGTCCGCAGCCTGAATATCGGCTGGCCTGTAAAGAGCTCGTCGTATTCTGCTAGGCGCCCAGGGATGGTCTCGCAGATGGCCTCGACGTCGTCCTCCCAGCCGTCGGGGAGATCGGCGGCCACCCCCCCAGGCCGGATGAAGTTGTGGTTCATCCTGAGCCCCGTCACCTTCTCCAGGAACGAGAGCACCATCTCCCGTTCTCTGAAGCCATAGATCATCATCGAGGTGGAACCGAGGTCCATCCCATTGGTCGCGAGCCACATGCAATGAGAAGCGATTCGGTTGAGCTCGCAAAGAAGCATCCGAATCCAAGTCGCTCGGGGGGGAACCTCTATGCCGAGAAGCGCCTCGGTGGCCAGAGAGTAGACCAACTCGTTGTGGAGAGGAGACAGGTAGTCCATCCGGGTCACGTTCGTGGCGCCTTGAATGTAGGTGAGCTGCTCCCCCGTCTTTTCCATCCCCGTGTGCAGATAGCCGATCACTGGCTTGCTCCGAAGGACGGTCTCTCCCTCGAGCTCCAGCATGAGGCGGAGCACCCCATGGGTGGAGGGGTGCTGAGGCCCCATGTTCACGATCATTGTCGAGCCCTCTGGCACGTCGAGCTCGCTTAGTAGAGCGGCCTCAGCCTCCGACATGCGAAGATGAGCCCCTGCCTCCCGACTCAGCTCCTTGGGGATGACAAAACTCGTCTCGGCCAGCTCCTGGCTGCCCTCGGCCGTCTGGGCAACAAGTGGCCTGTCGGCTTTCCTAACCCTGTCGGTGGTGCTCATCGTCCCTCTGGGGTCTCCTTGAACGCCACTGGCACTCGCCCTACTGCGTAGTCCTTGCGCAAAGGGTGACCCTCCCAATCCTCAGGCATCAAAATTCGAGTCAAGTCCGGATGGTTGACGAAGATGATCCCGAACATGTCGAAGGTCTCCCTCTCCATCGCCTCGGTACCCGGATAGATGTCGAAGAGTGAATCGACACTCGGATCATCCTCTGGAACCTGCACCCTCAGCCTGATGCGCTTACGCATGCTCAAAGACAAGAAGTTGGCCACCACCTCAAATCGCTCTCCTTGGACCTCGGGGGGCAGCGGTCGGTCCCGGTGATCTAGGTAATCGACGCCGCAGAGATCGACACAGACCTCATATCCGGACTCCCTTAACCGGCGCGCTAGCTCCAGGTAGCGATCGCGTGGCGGGAAGAGCACCTCCTGGCCAGCCATCATCCAGGCCGGCACGCCCCATCGGGCCCACAGGGCGTCGTCAGGCGATACCTGCCCCGCAGTTTGCTCCTCGGCTGTCATATCGGTCGTGCGACGTGGACCACCTGGGGGGCCCTCGCTGAGTCGTTCAACTGGTCGAATCCCGGTCCGGTTTCCCCACGGGGACGGGTGATCTGTCCCCTCCGGATCTTCTCATGGAGCGTCAGAATTGCATGTATCAAGGTCTCAGGTCCTGGAGGGCAACCAGGCGCGTATACGTCTACCGGAACTATCTGATCGACTCCCTGCACGATCGCATAGTTGTTGAACATGCCCCCCGTTGAGGCGCACACTCCCATGGAGATGACCCACTTTGGCTCCACCATCTGGTCGTAGACCTGACGGAGCACCGGCGCCATCTTCTGACTGACCCTGCCTGCCACGATCATGAGATCTGCTTGGCGAGGTGAGGAGCGGAAGACCTCCATCCCAAATCGGGCGAGGTCGAAGTCGGCAGCCCCTGCCGACATCATTTCAATTGCACAACAGGCCAGTCCGAAAGTCGCCGGCCACACGCTATTGCGCCTAGCCCAGCGGACGAGGTCTTCAAGCCTCGCAGTGAAGAAGTTGTGCTGAAGGTCTTCGAGGGCCATGGCTTCAGGCAGCCTCCCTGCTTGGAGGAACCCGGCGAATGGTCGAGGCCGCTGTCCTACCGGGAACAATCGTGCTGATCCGCCTTGCGACCATGCTGAGCGGACCCCATTCGAGCGCTCCGCTCGCCGCCAGGTAAGCGAACGAGCCCACCAAGGTCGCCACGAACACCACCATCTCCACTAGCCCGAAGGTTCCCAGCTGACCATAGGCCACAGCCCACGGATAGAGAAACACGATCTCCACGTCAAAAACGATGAAGATCATTGCCACGAGGTAGAAGGCCACCGGAAAGCGCTCCGCCACTCCTCGGCTCGGCACGATTCCACACTCGTAGGGAACTCTCTTGGCCTTCGTCGGGCGGTAGGGGGCAAGCAGGCGGGATGCCACTACCGAGAGCGCGACGAACACCAAGGCGAGCAGGAACATCACCACAACCCCAAAGTACTGCTCCATGCTCGTATCCTTTCTAGGTCGTCTGGCTCGCGGGCCGACGGCTCATCGCATTAGGCCACCCCCTCTGGCCAACTGACGGCGACACCGAGGCCCATGGGATTCCGGCTCGGACCTCCACCAATCTATCTAGCATCTTCTTGGTGAAAGGTCACATTCGCCCGTTTCAATCCCCTTCTTGGAGGCTCGCTCAGCTGTCCCGCCAACCAACAGCGCTTCCTCAAGAGAAGAATGGGTCCTGGGGCTTGGGCCAAGGACGAGGCAGATCCAAAGGAGGAACTCATTGAGACCGGAGAGCACCTGGGATGTGGCCGTAGTGGGTGCGGGCCCCGCCGGATCGGCTGCCGCATTCTGGCTGGCAAAGGCTGGATGGCGAGTGGTCGTAGCGGAGCAAAAGCACTTCCCCCGGCCAAAGACCTGCGGCGACGGCCTCACCCCAAGGGCGGTTCGTCAGCTTGTCGACATGGGTCTCGGCAGCTTCCTCGAGAGCAAGCACAAGTTCAGGGGACTCCGGGCTATAGCCTCCAACAGATCCCTCGAGCTCGCCTGGCCGCCCCACCCGGGGCTGCCGAGCCATGGATACGTCGTGGAACGCAAGGTACTGGATTTTGCGGTCGCAGAAGCTGCTCGAGCACAAGGAGCTCACTTCCTCTTTGGCCATAGGGCAAGTCCCTGGCTTGACGAAAATGGCGAGCTGGCAGGAGTATTGGTCGAGGATGGCTCCTCGGCTCGTCAGCTGCGCCTCAAGGCAAGCTACGTGATAGTAGCAGACGGCTCGAATTCGAGGGTGGGACGCGAGCTAGGAGCCAAAAGGGACAAGTCTCTACCCCTGGGACTAGCACAGCGAGGATACTGGCAAACCAGCCGGCCAGCCGATTCCTGGATCGAGTCGCATCTCGAGCTTGCCGACCCCTCCGGCCGGATCATCCCGGGTTACGGCTGGGTCTTTCCAATGGGCAACGGACTGGCGAATGTGGGCATTGGGGTGCTCTCGGCTCCCAGAGGACTCAATACAAACAGGCTTCTCGCCAACTTCGTGGCAAGCGTCAAGGACCGCTGGGGACTGTCGGCTGAACCCGTCGCTTTGCCCACAGGCGGCAAGCTCCCAATGGGTCTTTCCGTTAGACCCGTAATTGGCAAGCGCCACCTGCTAGTGGGCGATGCGGCCGGGAGCATCAACCCATTCAACGGCGAAGGCATCGCTTATGCTTACGAGACTGGCCGGCTCGCAGCCTGGGCAGTGGGGCATGCCCTTGCCAGAGGAGACTCCGCCGCCTTGCGACTCTACGCCGGCGCTCTAGAGGACAGGCTCTTTTCTTACTACGCCCTGGGAAGCCGGTTCCTTCGGCTAATGGAACAACCCGGCGTGCTCAGAGCATGCCTGGGCATAGGGATGCGCTCGGCTGCGATTATGTCCCGCGTGCTCGTGGTCATGGCCAACCTCCCCCGCCCCGACCGGCTCGGGGCTTCGGAACTGGCCTACTTGGCTCTAGGTCAAAGCGCGGGATGGTCCACAAGAAGCAAGCTGGATGCCCCTCTTTCGTGAGCCAAGAGCCAGGTCTTCCGGTCCACACCCCCTGCCCAACCACCAGCGCCACGAGCAGCCAAAACGCGATGACAAGGGATCACCAACAACAGTGGGTTCCCAGAAAGAGCCCTACCCACGGCACGTGCAGCCCCAGGCCTCCCTAGCGCCTGAGCCACGGCTGCATAGCTAGCCGTTTCCCCAAACGCTATTTCCGATACCGCCTCCCACACCTCCAGCTGGAAGCTGGAGCCCTGCGGAGCCATAGGCAGGTCGAATCGCATTCTCTTCCCCAAGAAGTACTCCTCTATCTGGTGGGCAGCCCGAGCTAGAGCCTCTCGATCCTCTAGGCCCGCCTCGCCAGGCAAGTCGGGGTTGACGAAGCCGACAGAGGTGAGCTTCCCGCCGCTAGCTCCAATGAATATTGTCCCGATGGGACTGCTCATGCTGGCCCAGGCCTGCCCCCCAGCTCCGCCCTCACCACCACGTCCGGAGCTCCGCTTCGTATAAGAGCACTTGGCTAACGGCGACTCATCCTCTGGCTCTGCGCTAGGCATCTGCTTGCCCTCTCAATAGAGAGCGCAGCCCTTCTCGGTGTGGTAGTCTCCACAAGTGCTTTACCTGGTGCTCCAAGAGGCGGACCCAGGCTGAATCCTCTGGCAGATCCGAGCCAAAGATCTGCCCCATCTGCAAGAGCTCCCGGGTAGCGGCTGCAGGCGCAAGACCTCGAGCCCTAAGAAGCCACTCCGCTAGGGGGTCATCAACTGGGAGCGACCTACCCACGTCATCTTCGCCTTGGGCTACGAAGACGATCCAGCTAGCTACGGCCAAGGTTGCAAAGAACGCCATGTCGCCATCCCTACGAGCTTCCCGCAATCCTTCCAGCACCCTTAGGGGAAGTTTCTGAGACCCGTCCATGGCCACCTGCAAGGTCCGGTGCGACAAATGACGGTTCGCGAAACGCTCGAGCACAGAGCGCTGGTAGGTCGCAAGATCCAAGCCTCCCGGGCTTTCCAGCCTCGAAGCAAACTCTCTCATGATGTGCTCGGCAGCAGCCCGAATCGCCTCGTCTTCGAGCGCAGCGGCGATCGTCTCGTGGCCAGAGAGAGCCCCCAGGTAGGCGATGAGGGAGTGCGTCGCGTTCAACAGCCTCAACTTCACTCGCTGGTAGGGAGCGACATCGTTCACGAAGAGAGCCCCCGCCAGCTGCCAAGCTGGCCTCGGCGCCGCGAATCGGCCCTCCAGAACCCACTGACAGTAGGGCTCGGTCACCACTGGGACCAGGTCGGAGAAACCAAGCCTCTGGCCCGCCTCAATCCGCTCGGCCTCGCCTGCCGCTGGCACTATGCGGTCTACTACTGACAAAGGAAACGACACCGACTCCGATACCCAGTTGCGAAAAGCCGACCTGTCCAAGCCTCCTTCGACTGACATTCGATCTATGAACTGGACAACAAGCCCTTCCAGCAGTCGGCCGGCGTCTACCAAGTTGTCGCAGCAGAGCACCGTCATCGGGGCCGCACAAGCTCTGAAGCGAGCCTCGAGTCCCCGCGCCAGCTGACCAACCACGCTTTTCGGCGGACGACCAAGTAGGTCAGCTGCCAATTCCTCGTCTTCCCAATTGAGTTCCCGGCTAACCGGGTCGTAGCGGTAACCCTTCTCGCTGACCGTAAGGGTGACCAGACTGACGTCGGGCGAGCCAAAGGCCACCTCCAACCTCGGCCACTGTTCCGGCGCAAACACCGCCTCCCTGATCGTGGCGACCACTCTCCAGCCCGGCAGCGCCTTTCCCTTTACGCCGAGTGAGTAAAGGCAATCTTGCGCCTCGAGCAGCCGGGGGATGGCGGGCGTTCTCTCGCTAGCAGCCAGCACCCCCCAAGCGAGCGCGCCTGACGCCTCCATCGCCTCTTGAGTCAAGACTGCCTGATGAGCCCGGTGAAAGGCCCCCACACCCAAATGAATCGAGCCGACGCTCAGCTCACGAGGGTCGAAGGCGGGTTGGAGCGCCCTCGGCAAGCGGCAAAGAGCGCTCAGGCTGAGCCGGGCGGCATTGGTCCCATCCCAAGCCCCCAGGGCACAAGTTATGTCAGCCATACCTCTCCTGAGGCTAGAGGGGATCGGCAGCCAGAGCGAGGAAACCCTACGCGGCCTCTGGCGTAGAATTCGAGAAGTGGCACGAGAACAGGCCGCGTCCATAGACGCCAGTGCGGTGGCCCCCGAGGGCAGCCAGCTTAGTTCGGCTCAGATCAGAGAGGCTCTCTCGATCCTGGAGTCCAGGGTGGTCGGGGAGAATGTCCTCGTATTGGTACCCGACTCCACGAGAAGCCTCCCGCTTCGGAGCGTGATGTCGCCCCTGCTCGAGACGCTACGCGGCGCCTCGAGCATCGAAGTAATGGTGGCTCTTGGAACACACCCACCCCTAGATCAACTGCAGATGGCTGACCTTGTGGGCCTTGGGGAAATCACCTCGCTGCCTCCAAATCTCAAGCTGTCCAACCACGACTTCCAAGACCAGGCAAAACTGGTCCAGATTGGCGTGATACCCAAGGAGCGCTTGGCAGAGATCGCGGGATCCCATTGGCATCTGACCCTCGGCGGAGATGTGGTGGTGAGAATCAACGAGGCCGCAGTTCGTGCCGATCGAATAATAATTGTCGGCCCGACCTTCCCCCACGAGGTAGTCGGCTTTTCTGGGGGGAGCAAATATCTGTTCCCCGGCATAAGCGGGCCCGAGATGGTAGACGTCCTTCACTGGCTCGGCGCCCTGGTTGGCATCCCGGCGACCATCGGGATAAAAGACACCCCCGTCCGAGCCTTGGTTGATGAAGCAGCGAGAGCGCTTCCGACGCCGGTAGAGCTTGCAGCTTTCGTCGTGGAAGAGGGTGCGCCCGTCGCCTTATTTGTGGGCGACCTCGCTCGAGCATGGAGCGCTGCGGCAGATTTGTCGGCGGAGCGCCACATCGTTTACCTGGAAGAACCACTCGAGCAGGTCTGGTCAGCCCCCTCCCCCCGCTACCAAGAGCTCTGGACTGCCGGCAAAGCTGTCTACAAGCTCGAGCCCGTGCTTGCAGACGATGCCGAGCTCATCGTCTGGGCCCCACACCTTCGAGAAGTGAGTGCCGTCCACGGCCGCCACATATTCGAGGTCGGATACCACGTCCTCCCATATCTCTTGGACAACTGGGAAGGACTAAGGCATGTTCCTAGGGCGGTGCTCGCACACCTGAGCCATGTCAAGGGCGCCGGCGTATACAGGGATGGCATCGAGCAACCCCGTTTTAAGGTAAGCCTTGCTACAGGCATTTTCGAAGAGGCCACCAGAAAGCTAAATCTCGGCTGGCGGGACCCGATGAAGATGGACTTAGACCATCCACCAGAAGGCGTATTCGTGGTAAAAGATGCCGGCGAGACCCTCTACAGGTTGCGCACCGCCTCTGGTCAGTCGAATTAGCCAGCCTGCTCCGAGACGCCACGAAGAAAACTCATATTCCCCTAGGCAAGTTACGAGGGAGCCTAGGTAGTTCATGTGCTTTCACCAAAACCTCCCTCCACAGGATCCCCCTGCCGGGACCGACTGTCTCTAGGAGACTGAGCCATCAACCGGAAAGGAATGGAAGAGCAAGATCAATACAACTCAGTCCCACCGCCGCCACATCATTCCCAAGCTATTGCATGTCAAAGCAATGCCCGAGGTGGACCGTCGATCGAAGATTTCTGGCGTTGCATCCAAGCCACGTGTTCGTCTGGATCGCTCGCACAACCACTACGGTGTCATACCCTCAAGTCAGCACTTTTTTGTAAATCACGGGCCGGCCATGGACCTCAGGCGGCAACCCATCGGTTGGAGTTCGCTGACGCCGAGCGGTTATGTTCGCCCGATGGTGGTGGGTCGAGCCCTGGCTCGGCGCGAAGCACTGCGAGCCGGTGGCGCTCTGAGTCGTTGATCGAGACTCGGCACCAACGCCCACGGCTCGGATCATCTTGGCGAAGGTAAGCTTGAGCAAGGCCAGCTTGAGCACTGCCTTTTTGTCCCTGAGGCGTGGGACGACCTTGGTGCGCCGAGCCTCCTTTTCGAAGCTGCGCTTGGAGAGGTTCGCGGTGCGAACCCGGATGCGGTATCGCACGGGCCCCGGGTAGATCGCCAGGAGGGCCTCTTGGCCCTCCTCGAAGCCGCGACGGCTGAAGGGAACCGAGCGCGGTAGGTGGCAGAGAAGCGGTCCGGGGCCACCGGGGCGGCGTCGAGGGTGGGGGCGTCGCGCACCGCGGCAGCAGTGCGCCAGGACCAAGAGGCCTCGTCGTCAGGGAGCTTGAAGCGGATGTTCGCGAGGTGGTGGAACCAGCAGCGGATCCGCACCGAGCGGGGGAAGACCGCCTCGACCGCCCGGATCAAACCCCGGGCGCCGTCGCTCGTGACCGTGGTCGGGGACCGAAGCCCCCGGGCAACCATGTTGCGGCAGAACTTGGTCCAGAGGCCTCGGACTCTCTGTTGCCAACGGCCAAGTGCAGCAGGTGCTTTGGCCTTCTGTGTCGATGCCCCAGGCCACGAGCAGGGCTTCGGTCACCCCTGGGGCCCAAAGCGACTCGAGGATCGCGTCCAGGAACATGTACTCAACCGCGATCTCAGAGAGGTCCCGGGCGCAGAGGGCCTGTAGTCCTCCCAGAGGGAATCGGTGGTCTCGGAGACGGCGGACCTCGAGATGAGCAGCTCACCCGTGGCTTCCCAGAAGGCGTCATCGAGGTCGCCCGTGGAAAGCCCCCTCGCGTACATCTCGGCGACGAGGCGCTCGGCCACCTCGGAGTTGCCCTCGAAGAAGCCCATCAGACTCGAGCAAAACGGCA
>OGCG01000559.1_pt1 | contig 22519 bp, 27 predicted proteins | sample 1570061 | NCBI WGS metagenome assembly OGCG01 (sample SAMN06268698, study PRJEB24515) | hot springs metagenome | isolation source: Joseph's Coat, Yellowstone National Park, Washington, USA | place: USA:Joseph's Coat, Yellowstone National Park, Washington, USA
GAAAACGTAACCTGATGACGATGTTAATGCGACTACGTAACTGTGGTCATGTGGTGCTAAAAACGTTTTCACGATCGTCATCGTTGATGGTGAAATTTTATCAACAACACCTGATGCTATATAATATCCCGCAAAAATATCACCTGATAATGACGTTAATGCGTAAATATACTCACGTTCTGGTTCTAGCCCTGATGGTGCAGTGAAAGTTTTTATTACTGTCATCTCAGATGGTGAGAGTTTATCAACGTGACCTGGAATAGTGTAATATCCTACGTAAATATCTCCAGATAACGACGTTAATGCATCTGCGTAATTAAATCCAGAAGGTGCAGTAAAAGTTTTCACTAACGTCATTGTTGACGGTGAAATTTTATCAACGTAACCTGGTGTCGTATAATATCCTGCATAAACATCACTTGATAATGACGTTAACGCAATTGCATACTTATGTCCAGACGGGGCAGTAAAAGTTTTGACTAATTTCATCGTGGATGGTGAAATTTTATCAACCCTACCTGGTGACGTATCATATCCCGCATAAACGTAGCCTGATAAGGACGTTAGTGCCAAAATATCATTATGTCCACTCGGTGCGGTAAAAGTTTTTATTAACGTCATATCGGTTGGTGAAATTTTATCAATATAAGCCGGGTCAGTATCATATCCGGCAAAAAGGTATGATACGGGTCTTAATACAGCTACGCTACAGTATACGTCAAAATTAATCTCCATTGTTCCTGTTGTAGTAGACATACATGTGATTTATCGTAATAGGTAGAATAAATGTATATCATGATAACTTACACTACTTGTTCTATCACGAATGGAACTCTAGGTTATGTCAGGTAGGAAGTAGTACTGATGTTAGAGATACGGTCTTGTTATGTCCATTAGGGGCTGTAAAAGTTTTGACAAGTGACATAGTAGACGGGGAAATCTTATCTACACGTCTAGGTTATGTGTAATATCCTGCAAAGACATAGTCTGACAGGTGTGTGAGTCCATAGGTCTGATTATGTCCACTAGGAGTCCAGTAGGGGTTGTGAAGGTTTTAACTAGAGACATTGTAGTGTGAGCGAATTTGTCTACATGATCTGGATCACTGTTGTAGTATCTTGCATATACGTAACTTACGTACGTTATAGATATTGGTACGGATACGCTACAGTATACGTCAAAGTTGATCCCCATCGCCGTATTCATACTAGTTGTCATCATAAACTGTATACCTCATTTATTGTGTAAAAGATTATATTTTTTCGATGTAAAAGGAGTCGTTAATTGATAAGCATCTAATAGTATTTGTATTCGAGATTTTTACACAAATATAGCTACCATCAAAATGTGTTACATTACCTTCTACCAAATCTGCTAATCCTTTCATTCTTATTCTTACCCTTTCTCCAGTACTAATTGGTAAAGCCATATATTTACATATATGGTCGAACATTTAAATTTTAGGCTGATTTTGTTATGGGGTATTACGATGTTCATAATTTTCAAACAACGTGTATACTTCAGTTCACACCTAGTTATTGCGTAAACTATTTCCATCGAATAGTGTAGTTTAATAGTGCGTTCGTAAACTTGTTTTTTATGAAAACTCTTGTTGTGGTTTTGGATTCTGTAACAAGAACAGATTTGGTAGATTTTTTGGATACAATTTATACTAAGTCAAAATATCACGGTCAGTTAGTACCTATAGGTACTGGACATACGGTTACATCGTCGTTTGCTTTAATGACAGGTAAGATACCTTACAATACACATTATGGTTACAACTGTCCTATAGGTGATTGGGTATGGAGGACTAATGGTAAGAAGTTTAAGCAGGATAATATGGAAATGTATACGTATGACGATATAAAAGATGATAGTTTAGTAGGTAAGTCAGGTAAAAAGGAAGTTTGGTTCAACATACCTGAATTAATACCTGTGCCACGTGTTAATGCTGTTATTGTAGGCGGAATACCTTTAGCAGGGTATGAGTACTATACGCAACCACCTTGGTTACAGCAAGAATTGGAAAAGATGGATTACATTGTGGATGTTAAAGATGATGTCAAACCTTCCCCAGATTACTTAATAAGAATGGAGGAGAAGAGGGCAGAAGCGTTGAATTACGTTTTAGACAATTTCGATTGGGATTTTGCTATAGCATGGTTTACTGCTTTGGATAGATTACACCATAATAGGGTACATTTGAAGGGTGTATACGATAATGACGTTAACAGGAGGTCTATAATGAGTACCTTTTCTAGAATAGTGTATAACCTTTATTCGAAATACAATCCAGATTACCTCATCATGATTAGTGATCACGGATGGTTAGACGAATTAACCTATCATTGGAATAACGGTATTTATGCGGTGTATGACGGTAAGTCTTACAATAATCCTGAGGTAAGGGCTAGTATAATTGATATACTACCTACGTTGTACTCTTTGTACGATGTTAAACACGAATTTGTTGGTAAACCTGTACAAGAGAGGAAGAATGGAGAATTTATACTAAATAATGATAAATATAAGAAATCGTTTGAAATACTTAACAATACATTCAATAACTTCAACCATAACCAAATAGCTGTGTCATTATCTGGAGGTAAGGATTCTACCGCTGTTGCGTATATGTCTTGGCTTATAGATAAAAATACAAAGATGATTTTCGTTGATACAAAGGCACATTTTAAGGATACGCTGTATCACATTAACGAATTAAAGGTAGGTTACAATATGAATATATACGTTTCACAACCAAACAAGAAGTACGTAAATTATGCAGAGGATAAGGTTGATTGTTGTCACGTTAATAAAATTGAGAATTTGCAACGTACTTTAGAGTTATTGAATATAAAAGTGTTAATAACGGGTATTAGGAAAGATGATGGTGGAGGAAGGGAGAATACTCCTGTATCTGAGGTAAGGAAGACGGAAACAGGATATGACTACCTACAGGTAAACCCCATATTAGACTGGACATACGATGACGTTATGAATTTTCTAATGTCTGAAGGCGTACCAATCAATCCGTTGTATTATAATGGTTACCGTAGTATAGACTGCTATCCTTGTACCCTATCTGTGTTTGATGTACCTGAGGCTACGAAAAACGAGAGGGCTGGTAGATTGAAACAAGAGGTGTTAGGTAGGTTAAGGGCTATGGGGTATTTTTAGCTATTTGGGGGTTAAGGGGGCGGAAGTCCCCTTCTGTAAGGATGGGGTAGTCCACAACGTTTAAAAATATTCACAACGTTTAAAAATATTGTTGAATATAATGGTCACAATTCAGTGTTATAACGAATTTGTACAGTCGTTTTCTATGGAGACCCGGATAAGAGAGCCTATCTATATTAATGGAGTACCAACATACGATTTGCACTTAGCAAAATATCCTCATCAGGGATACTTGTATGTCAATGGTGTGCGTGCGAAAGAACTACCAGCTGGTGCCGATTATCAAATAATCGAACCAAAATTATTCGAATATTTTGACGAGATTTGTCAATTATTTAACGATAATGCAGATATAGTTATTGAAGACGAATCATATTTACCTTTATCCATACAAATTAATGGTAAATATATATTTGTAATAGATTATGTAGGTACAACTTTTACAATGGATACAGAACTTGGGCTCAATGATATAAGAAATATAAGTAATAAAATCGAAAGCGTATGCAAAAACAAAATTATCCCATTATTAAAAGAGGTTGGACTATATGGTTAGGTGGGATCTAGCTAAATTTGAAGTCAGTAAAACTAGTGAAAATATACTTAATTTTGAAACTGAGATAATAATACCTGAAACATATAAATCTATTACGGTTATTTATGATGGTAAACAGCTTATGGTTTGGGGTTCTGAATTAAAACAAAACTATTCAATATATGAAATTAGACATAAATTGGAAAGTCTATTAGGGTCTAGTTTGATAAAGGAACTGAGCAAACATTCAAGAAAGGAGGAATACCTAAGAGGTTTCTCATTAACCAAAATAAGCGTTTACCCAGATGGTACGCTAGCTAATTTACGATACGTCTATAACGACAAATTTTTGGAGTTTGGTAGTGTTTTAGTAATTCCTCCATATAGAGGTTGGCAAAAATTGTGTGAAGTACCGCTAACAGTAGAGACAAATGCAGTATCTAATATTAAATTGTTTTACGAAATATTATCAGAAATATGTAGGTCAGCAGTAAGGATAAATGTTGACGTGAATACCGTAAATGAAATACTTAAAATTCTTTTACAAAGAATTGAACTAAATCCTTTTTAATCTTTTGACACCTGAGACCACGTGCGTGAGGGTAGGGTAGTTCAGCTATTCGCCGGACATTTTATACAACCGTAATTTAATGATGACCAATTGCCATAAACTTTTACTTTACTAACAGGGTTTGAAGTATTTCCCAATTTTATATAAACGTACGTGTTTGTTATTGGCGTAACGTTTACGTAAATTGCACAATGTGTTGTATCAGTTGTAGGTGGGTATATTTCCGTATAAACCTTTGTTTTTGGTTTTACAGTTAAAGGTATTTGTATTTGATTATATTGTACTTCTAATTTTTCTATCTGATTTAATAATATCTTTAGTATACTACCGAACAGATAACCACTACCTTGTATACTGTAGATTACCTGTGCCGTAGGTTGGTATGTAGGTTGGCAATTGCAACCTCCCATAATATAGTGTTGTTGTACTGAACATATTAACGGTATTGTTTGGAAATTTTCTACAGGTTGTACCAACGTTAATGGTGCCATAGCTATTTTTACAGGCTTTGTTGGGTATTGTAAATAATTACAGGTATATACCAACTATCCTTCACCCCATAATGTGAATTCTTCTGGTATTATATTGTCATTATTTACATTACCTAGTGGCATACGTACGGTGTTCGTTATTCTTGTTGTGTATGTAATATCCTTCTCGTATATATCCAATAAATCTACTAATCCTATATTTCCTTGTTGAAAGTCCATATAAGCTTTATCTTCTTTTTCAACAATTTGTAAAATTTCGTTGTAATGTTCTTTTGCCAACGTGATATCAAAGGTAGTATAGTACATGTTACCACTTATGTATTCCATAGAACCTACATATGCGTTATCCAATCTTATATTTAACATACTAAGCATTTCACGTATATCTACTACGGTTAAGTAATCATAACCAGATGGAAATGTATTCGTGTAGTCTATCCTCATTACTATTTCCTCATCAAAACCTAATGATAATGCTATTTCCGTATTTGTAGGAGGATGTGTATGAAAAATGTAATCTATCTGTCTTGTATTCACGTGTAAATTATCGTATATTATTCTTCCTACGTTTACTTGTTCCTTTTCACCAACAGTGTAGTATTCTTTTCCATCTATTTTCACGATAGCAATTTCCCTTTTCATTTCCGTGGATTGAATTATTGCGTCAATAAAACTATCAATATCGTTTTGATCCATAGAATAATGTATATGTTAATAGGTTATCAATACATCGTAAGGTCAATATTTCCTTTTGTGGTTTATTAAAGCATCTCGTAGTTGTGCGTTCCTGTGTTCAAAAAATATCATATCTTTAGGTAACGCTTCACTTTTCATCAATTCAAAATCCAATTCCCTTCTGTTTCTCCTATTATTCACGTAATACATATGTTACAATAGTCTACTCTCTTTTATAAATTACCGTGAACGCGTGATGTTGATAAGAACAGTGTAATTAACGAGAAGCATTGTAGTAACGGGAGATAAGGGTTCATTGTGGTTTCATTAATACTAGTATCCACTTTGTATAGATTGTATGTATATTCCCTATTCGTTTGATTTATGGTAAATTTGTATTCTTTCATCCATTCTGACATCTTACATCAACTCATAAACAAATATGGTATTAATGTCAATACCTCCAAATAAATACTATCTGTTACCCTTTTATTGTTTAATTTTTCCTTAATCTTAACGAGGGTATGTGTCATCCTTTCGTTTGACATTTTTATAAGTCTGTTCCTAGCAATCGTACTCATACGTATCTGTCCCCTTAAGTACGCTGTTTTCATTAGGTAGTAAAGATAAGGGTTTTGATGTTGTAATGCTTTTGACAATATTATTGCGCTTTCTATAGCCATCCTAATACCCCCTCCTGTTAATGGGTCAATAAATCCTGCACTAGTCCCTACCTTAAACACCTTACCTTCCCTTAGTTTTACCTTACCTGATAAAGGTAATTGCGCACCTTCGAACGATATCATGTCATCGTGTGTACTTGTGAAATCATGTACGTAATTCATGTATTCGTGTAATCCTATCCTCTTTACTTTATCTACCTTATCACCGAAACCTATCTTCGTTGTTTCCCCTTTTGGCATAAACCATGCGTAACCCATATCAAAAAGATCATTATCAAAATATATTTCCATTACGTTACCCTTTTTCAAAGGTGTAGGATAATACTCCTGATAAGCTACAATAAATGTATTTGTATTCAAATTCCATCCATCAACTCCTCTTGCATCTATCACATAGTCGTAGTCTTTTAGTGTATTTGGATCTACTTTTGTATTATTATAGTAATTTACACCGTAACTTTTGGCTAATTTCACAGCACCCTCGTCCAAAGTGTGCCTATCCATTATAATTCCCAAGTGTTCACGTTCAATTTTCAGGTTTTCACGTGTTAATTTCAACATTTCGAAACCGTCTATTTCTGATTTGTCGTATAGGGATTTGTATCTTTCCCCTGCTAGTTTGTAATTGTTTTTTGTATATTTTGAAGTATAAACTAGGAAAGAGTCGATATAACTTTTGGTATTCTGTATAAGTAGCTTGTGTATCTCTTCGTCCATTTTTCCTATTCTATCTAATGCATAAAATCCTAAACCACCACCACAAATTGCTTTTGGTGCTTTTCTCATTTCATACATATCAATTTTAAAATTATTTTTAGCCAGATTTATTGCTAAAGTGCTACCTGCAATTCCTGAACCTACTATTGCTACCTTCATAAGTTTAAATACTGAAGTTTTGATATAAATGTTCATGAGTAGTAACGAGAGTAATACACCATTAATCAAACCTGTGGATCCTAACCTCTATAAGACTGAACAAAGTAATACTGTACAGACTAACGATAATAATACAGTTAGTGAAACCCCTTCTACCCAAACACCAACTGTAAATGACGAAGTAGATGAGGAAAATACTGTAAATGAGATAAGTGAAGGGGAAGAATTACCTACTACAATAGGGTCTTTAAGGTGTCCGTCCTGTAAACAAGAGGTAGCGTTCTTCGTTACGAAAAGTCCAAATTCCCCTTACGTAAAGTGCCCTAGATGTGGTACAACGTTTTCAAAGAAATTAATACCTAGAGGTGCTGCCCTTATATCAAAGAAAATGGATAGTTTGGTAGGTAACGTAAGTTACGATGAATTAGTAAGGATGTATAACGACGGCGAAATAAACGATATCATTAAACCTAAAAGCGTTAAGGTAATAATACCCAAAAAAATAGAATTACCAAAAAATAATAATATGGGTTATGAACAGAATACCGTGCAAGAAAATACCGTTACACAACAGGTTGTACCACCAAATCAGAATAGGGTAAACGTACAACCTCCACAAGTAAATACACAAAGACAATATATTGATGAACCTTTCGATGCATCATCCGTCTTTAACACACCTAAAAACCCTTGTGATGTCCTTGCAGAGGTATTTTCAGAATTCTCTAATTTAAATCAAAATTTCGTAAAACTAATGGTAAATTACTGTAGAAGGAAGGAAAATCAACAAGGTGGGATACATCCTTATGAATTGTTGTATTATCTCAAAAAAATGAAAAGTGGTGTTAAAACGGAAGCAGAAGCGGACTTTATTGTTAAGGAATATGTTGATGCGTTAAATGCTGAGGCAGAAAAAGCAAAGAACAATGGTATGGATTATCCTGTGTGGTTGTTAAATTACAATTCTATGGGACCAGCCCCAGAAAATATGATGGAATTACCTCCATTACCTAATATGCCACAACAACCTACGCCTGTAGTAGCTAGACCCCTGGGTTTTGGAGGTTTTGGAGGAAGATATAATCAAACACCTTCTTCGCCTTCACAATCTAATACATCTAATACAGTAGATAACAGTACTGCTATAATGTTAAAGATGTTAGATCTACAACAAAAAAATACAGAATTAACGGTGAAAAGTTTGCAAGATTCTATGCAAAATAGTTTCCAACAATTGAGTCAAAACTTGGCAGGGGCATTTAACGCTATTGCAGAAGCATTGAAAAGTTTACAGAATAACAATAAATCTGGTTTAGATGAGGATAAATTAAAATTGATATTAGAAAACAAAGAAAAAGAATTTGATACATTGAGGATGAAGGATCAATTAGAGCATACTAGTAAAGATTTTGAAAAAACGTTAAAAGAAATAGAGACACGTTATCAAGATTTGTTAAAGTCACAAGAAGAGAAGATCAAGGATTTGGAAAAAAGGTTAGAAAGTAGGGCTGTTAGTGAATACAATAGTGATTCCGCAAAACTCGTATATCATACCATTAGTGAAGGTTTTGACACAGCTAAAGGTATATCAAAGGATCTTATTAACATTGTAAAAGATAGACAACCTGTAAAAGAAATTGTATCGAGTCTTTTACCACAACTCAAAAAGATTAAAACAAACGAAGGTTTAATAGATGAATTAGAAGAGGAGGGGTTAGTAGATGAAGGTAATAACGACAAGTAGTACGAAAGGCGGTACAGGAAAATCAATGATCAGCATAAACTTAGCGTTGGAAATGTCTAAGAATTATAAGGTAGGTCTACTGGACGCGGATTTAGACAGTCCTTATTTCTCTTTCCTTACAAAGAACTTTAATGATATACCTGTAACAAAGGACGTTATCATACCTTTGGATTGGAACGGTATAAAGGTCGTTAGTTTTGGTAATATGTTTAAGGATCGTGCAGTATCACTATCAGGAGATATGGAACAGGATATTATGATAGAATTACAAGAGAGAATAAAATGGGGAGATATTGATTACCTTTTAATTGATATGCCTGCAGGTAGTAGTGATATCTTTAAGACGGTACTAAGCGTTTACGATAACATCCTAGGAGGCTTAATTGTTATGTTACCATCATCTATGATTAGTGTAGAAAAATTGATTAAATTACATTATCTCTATGATATTCCTGTATTAGGTATAATTGAGAATATGGCTTACATGCAATGTGGTGATAAGGTAATATATCCTTTTGGTAAACCGGTAGGGGAAGAATTAGCAAAGAAATATTCAATAAACTATATCGGTCAAATTCCATTTGAGGTAGAAATAAATGATAAAATTGAGAAAGGGCAACCTGTGTTGGATACAGATATCTTCGAAAAAACTGCACAAATAGTTACGAATACAAAGGAGAGGAACAGGTCTTGGAGGGCTATGAAAGATTACGTCAAGGGTCAGTTTGAAAAATTGGTAGCAACTATGTTAATAACTGTAAACAAGACTTTTGATATAAAAGGATTACAAGGCAAGTACGGTTTCGAAGGTAACATACCATTTGCACTTATTATTAAAGGTATGGATGGCAAAGACCTCGTTAACGTTGTATTACGATTAAAAGACGGTAAGTTAGTTGTGGTTAAGAATGTCACGGATGTACGTTATACAATAGAGACGGATGTGAAAACTGCTACCAGTGCATTGTTAGGTTACTATAAAGTAGGGAATACGAAGATTCCTTTCGATTTAGAGGAGGCTTTTACGACAGGTAGGTTAAAAGTAACAGGACCAGGGTTCTTACCATTCTTTAAAACGGTTGCAGAGGAAATATTTACAGATCCTGATATCAGGAAAAAAATACAAGAACATTCTCAATTACTGGAAATGCTATGACATAAAGGTTTTTAATACCGTCAATTAGTGTAAACATATGAGTTCCATTTTATCTGATAGACCTATCATAAGTACCGTTACAACCTTGATGAATAGGAGAATATCAAATGTAGAGACGTTAAGCAAAACCGTAATTGATAACATACATACAAACATGAGTACTAGAATAGATGCGATACAAAGCATTGCTACTAGAACGCCAAGTACTTCAGGATTGGGATTATTACAAGGATTAAAAACTCAATTAGCTGGTTTTTTGAACAGACAAATGGAATATCCACAATATGTGAGCGACCAAGTACAAGTCCCAGGACAACCAGTAGTAGAGGGAGTACCTGTAACGTATGCAGGTACGGGACAAAGTACCGCAGTCACAGTAGTACAACCAGCACCAACAATAGTATCATTACCAGTACAATCTATTTAACAGTAAAACCTAAAATAGTATATCCTGGTCAAAGGTTTAATATTTTTATTAATACTAAATTACCTGTTATCAAAGTCTATGCTACGGCATTCGGTATGACTTTTCCTTGTAGAAAGGATGTGTGTGAATTGTATTATCCCGGATATCCATTAAACGAAAAGATAGTGGATAACGTGGTTGTACATATTTATTACTTACAAGATGAAAAGATTATAAGGGTGTAATTGTGTCCCAAGGATTAACATTTTCGTTACAAGAATTGCGTAGGGTAATATTAGAACATGCTAACGACGTACGTGCTAGGGATATGGCATTCATACAAGCAATAGATAAGGTATTATCACAGTTAGGTGTTAAACCTGAACCTGTACAGCTTCCTCCTACTACATCTACTATTAGTCCTACTGTTAGTAATACGGAATTGATTAACGTTATTAAGGAATTAAATACACAAGTGAAAACATTGACAAATATTATGAATATAATTTTAGAAAAAGGACTACCTGCTAGATTGTATAGTAACGCTGTTTTTATGAGGTTAGACGGTAGATTCGGTATAAGTAGTGAAGGTAGATCTTTTCCCCTACAAACTCCTGCAGACTATATTATTGTCTCGCCTACTGTAGAGGCGATAATAGGATTTAATGATATTGAACCTACGGATAACGTACCTCCTATCGTAGCAGGCGGACAAATAGCGGTAGGTTTCAAAACAAGTAAGGTAAATTATCGTGCTTCTACCTTAGTACCACAAAGCGTATTACCCGCTCCTATGTATCTATGGGCGTTTTACTATTAAGTACGTGAAAGACTCATACTATTTCTTTACTAATCTGTCTATCCGTCATAACGGTTCAAAAAATTCTATATAAAGACATCTAACATATTTCCCCCATTTGTGTAATATCTGTTGTGTGGTTTAGATCCATTCACACAAACTACAAGGGGGCAGCCAGTATAGAAAACGTAAAGAATGATATTATTGAAGCAACAGGTGCAGCAAGGGATGTGTGGACAAGGGACAACCTGTTCTTTGGCTATCCTGATTATACTTATCATTATCAACGTTGTTACCTCATTCTTGACGGTAGACAATTTGAGAATTTACATGAGGAAGAACATTGTGACAAAATATACGTACCTTCACACGCAGTTTTAACAAGGTATAATTGGAAGATTACCCCTACCATTGTTCCTCACGGTGTACGTTTTATCTTCCCACCTAAAGATGAGTATAAAGTGCCTTTTCTGTATATTGCAGGATTAGCACCGAGGAAATATCCTCCAGGCTCTGACATAGTTATGAAAGGATTAGGTAAGGATTTTCTTGTTTACACTGTTGAAGGTAATCCATATAAAACAGATAAAAGCGTAGAATTGTATGCAACCAGGTTGAATCCTTATTATCCAGAAAATACAAAGGCTTACAGTTTGTCTAGATTCGGATTATACAATTTGTATAGATCCGCTAAGTTTTACCTTTCTTTAAGCGGTAATGGTGCATTTGAAATGACACCATTGGAGGCAATGGCTTCTGGTACTCCCCCTATAACGTTAAATGTGGAACCTTTTACTGAGTATAATAAATGTGGATTTACCTTTCATGCTACAGGAATATACCGTACACCATTTACGGATATTTATTTGTTTGATCCTGAAGAAGTATTGGAAATAACAAAATACGCTAAAGGAATGGGTAAAGAAGAATATTACGACATGTCCTCAAGATGCGTACAAATAGCAAGACAATACTATTTTTTGAGGGTGTATCCTAAACTTTTCGATTAATCTCCATAAATATAAGGATTGTACATACCATACGGGGGAAGTTCTGGTGGATTATCCAAGGAAGCTTGTCCAAGTAAAGTTTTCCTAGCCCAAGCCCTCCTTACCATCATTCTCCAAGACAACTGACTTTCACTATCCCCTCCAATAAAATGTAGTATATCCTCCCAATAACCGCTTTGTAACGCGGTTACGAAATCGTTAAGGTTTTCTTGTGCAACCCATCTCCTAGCGTTAAGGTAGTCCTGTAACCCCATACATATAATTTTTTATCTAAGATTATAAATCTTGTAAATAATGATAGACAAACCTGTCTCATATGAAAATGGGAAATTGAATATCTTTTGTACAGATTATCAGGTTAAGTTTAACGGTAAGCCTGTTAATTTCCGTAGTGGTGATAAAATACCTAGTGACGTAGATGAGATAGAGGTAGAATGTGATTGGTTAGGTTCTAGGATATTGTATACCGCTAGGATAGGAAGGGTTAGTATCAACGTTCCTGGGTTACAGAACGATAAACTAACGGATTATGTAGATCCTAGGCTGATAAAGAATGACAACCCTTGATCCAATACAAAGAATACGTTTCCTAAAGGTAAAATTAAAGTATTTACATGATAAACAGGATTATCTTATAGATAATTTACTGGAAATTTTGTCTGATGTGCCAATAATGATTACGAAAAGCAAGATTGAATTGATAGCTGTTACACAGGATGGTATTGAGGTTTACACGGATTCGTACAAGGTTACAATAAGTGATGAAGGTAAGGTAAGCATAAAGAAGATTACAGATTCTGATACTACAAAAGAATTAACTTTAGGTAGTGTAAATATAACACCAACTAATAATAACACACAAACAGCATAAAATTTACAATTATTTGAATAACATTTAAAATTAGTTACACGTAAACAATATCCAGTTTATAAAGTTTATCATTGTAATACATGATATTATCGCGTAATTTACAAGAAGGTACCACTACAAAACTAAGAATAAAAGTTTTTACGTAGTATATTTTTTGATCCCAATGACGGACCTCCTTGCCAAATGTATCGATCTCATGCAAAATTATGGTGGTTTAGGACCTAATTTTGCTATAGGTTCATGTATTCAGATATTTGGTACTTTGTTTTCACCTTACGTCAGGTTCGCTACAGTACCAGATACTAACGCTAAAGGGGAATTGATTCCTTTCAGAATAGGGCATATACTCGTTGCTAAACCCAATCTATTAAAAACAAGGACAATAAACTTTGTTGTAAACGTTGTAAAAGAAGTATGGAGATTACAATTAAAAAAGATATACAATCTTAAAGACGAAGAATTTGACAAATTGTTACCAGTATTGTTAATAAACGAAGGTAGTATGGAGGCATTCGCAAAAAACATCGATGATGCGTCTAAAGGATTGTCTTTTGATGTTAGTGAAAAGAAGAAAAAGAAAGGTAAGAAGGGTATTGAGGATTTAGAGGAAGAGATAGGTATAGAAAAAGAACAGGAGAAAAAAGTGTACTTTAACCAATTCATTTATTTTAATGACGAATTTGGTAAGGCATTCAAAAGTATGACGGATAATGGCGATTATAGTTACAAGCTTTTGTCTATGATTGCAAAATTAATGACAATGGCGACATATACGGATAATACATTACATAGGGGCAGGATATATATTGACGGCAAACGTGTTGTCATAAACTCTATTATTGGTATACAGGAGGGAACACAATTGGAGAGGGAATTTTTTGAGGCAGGATTCAGTAGGAGGTTTTTACCAATTTACGAAACAACAAAGAAACAGACAAACTTTTACAAATTATATTCCCGTGATGATGATATAGTCAACTCTCTAGTGCAAGACTTGTATCCAATTGTAGAGAAAATGAGGGAAGAGAAAAATCCTATAATGTCTATACCTGATGGTACGGATACAGAGGAATTAGTAATAAGTATGTTAGAGGAGACGAACTATCAACAACCTATAGACCAATACGTACCGATGTTTGCTTCAGTAATAACTGCATTATCAGGTATTAATTACACAGGTGGTGATTTTACAACATATACGTACAAGGACGTACAAAGAATAAAGATTATCTTAGATAAGATATACATACCCTCCGTTACAAGACTATACAACGAAAGTTTGCTATCTTACAATAGGGAAAGGAAAGATTACGTTAATACTTTGTCTCAAGAAATCTTGAAACGTTTGACAAGTGCAGGTAAGGTTATAACATGGAAGGAAATGTCTGAAATACTGTCACATTACGGTTTTTCAGATGCAGTTGAAACGTTAGTTACCCTGATTAACAGTGGTGAAATTACGTGTAAAATTATAGACAGGAAAAATAATTCAAAATTGTTATTGTTTACAGGACAAAAGAACGACGACTTAGATGATGGTAATATAGCAATGTGTATTAGAGAGATAAGGAACAGAATATTACATTGAGACGTCGTAATGTATATAGACGAGGAGTTTTCAGACGGTCTTACGTACAAATGTACCTATCATTGGTACAAGGTTCCTATCTGAATCTCGTGTGTAAGGCTAACATTCCTGTCACTATTTATATTAGGCAATTTTTAACAATATTATGTCATCAACAACAGTTTCCTATACGATCGTTGTAGCACCTAGTAAACCTGAGATTAGTGTTAGACCTTCTACAACACCAGGTAAAATAGATATAATTGCGAAAATACCTACTGGTTACCAGTACGTTACTGGTGTAACGTTACACGCTTTTGGTAGGAATATTCCTATGACAAAGGTATCAGACGATACGTGGCAGGTTACAACGACACCATTAGCAGGATTACAAATATTGAAGGTAGATGCAAGCTACAATATACGTGGTACGGTAGGAAAGGTAAGTAATAGTGTAAAATATACCTTTAGTAGTTTAACCAGTACGATATCCCCTACACCTACGTCTACCGTATCTACTACTACAACTACTACAACTACGGTACCTACTACAAAACCACCAACAACGACAACGAAGCCAACAACGACGAGACCTATCACTGTCCCTCCTACCATTGTTACGGTACCAAAAATAGTGAAAGTCCCCGTTACAAAGGTTGTTACAGTACCTACAACCAAGATTGTTAAGGTACCACAAATTGAAACAACAACTGTATCTACTACGGTTTCTACAACGGTTCCCGTTCCTGTAACCCGTGTCCCTAGTACCAAATCATTGTTAGAATTGTTAGCCCCTAGGTTATTAGAAGTAGTAGAGACTGTGGAAAAGAAAAGTTTAATATGGACTCCTTTCCCTAGATTAGAGTTTTTGTCTAAATCACATAGCTCTTAATTTATTAATAATAGTAGATAAATTGTGAAAAGTCCTATGTAATATAGGTTCCATGCGTAACTATTATCTGTTATGCTTCTATATTTTGTTAATAACGGTATTGCAATACCTATGGGTACTGTGAATAGTAGCGTATACATATGTAATAGTATTAGTGTTAGTGTGTATAACGTGAGAAAAGAATACATATACACGATACTATACTTACCGATTGTATTTGGTATTGTCCTTACTCCGTATTTTGAATCCCCTATTTCATCACCGAAATCCTTCGTTATTTGAAAGGCTAATACCCACAAGAATGCAATAAGAACTATTGGGTTTAACCCTAAGATAATGTAAACCGGTAACGCTCCTCGTGATATTGCCATCCATAATACACTCCATATATGCTTCTTTGCCCTTATAGGTTCCACGCTATAAAAGAAGGCAAAGAAATTTAGGATTGACACAAAGGTGAAATAGTGTAAATTGTATACAACTAACGCTTCACTTAACACAAATAACGATAAGGAGAATTTCCATGCCTCGTCTACACTAATCTTGTTACTAGGTAAGGGTCTATAAGGTTTGTTTATCTTGTCTATATCAATATCTTCAATTTGGTTTATTGCTTGTCCGAATCCTTGACTTAACGCTATTGATACAGCTAGAGGTAAAAGTATTTGAAAAGGTACGTGTCCATATATTCCTAACAATAATACTGCTATTAACGCTGATAATACGGTAAAAGGTTTTATCAATTGTAGGTAATACCTATATTTTGTTTTTATTGGAGAGTAACCGTAACGTATTCCGTGAATCATTAGGTTTATATCTACCTATCCAATTTTAAAAAGGATTGTTTGTTTGACCTTTTGTTTTTAATCAGTCTTTCCTATAGAATATTATGGGTAGAGAAGAAGACCTAGAGAAGATTCCAGATATTATCGACGAGAAGCCTTGGTTAATACTATTGTTAATGGACAGGAAACCTTTAATTATAGAAAGAAAACAATACCTACACGCACTGAAAATCGCGTACAATGTTGCTAAGCACCTTCGTAAAAAAGATGCTAGGGTTGGATTGTTAATTACGATACTAATGGCATTGCTTGGAAAGTAAAAACATTCAACATAAATTATAACACTCATAATACAAAAACTAGTTATGGCTAAACCTATAGCAATTTACCTTTCAGAACGTCCGGAAGACTTTCATAAGGATTTTATTTATGGATTGTTGTATAATGGGGACTACGGATCACAACAAGGAATCGGTATTACTGATGTTTTTGATGTAATAAAGGAAGAAGCACAATCTACATTGGATGTTACTAGTACCGTTTACGGAACGTATACGTATTTTTTGTTACATTATGATTTGCCTATAGTGTCACCTATGATATTTTACTATGATAGAGGATCAGAAATACCTTCTTCAGCTTTTGGAGGACAATACACTTTCATATACAGTTACTATAAGAAATATGGAAAAGGTTTTATTGCTGGAGTACCAGAACGTTTCATTCCTCCTACTGTGAAAAATACACTGTGGTTTCAGGGATATGTTCCAATGGCTAGACCTCCGAGAACACAACCTACTAGGGTAATACAACAGCCTTATGAATCACAAACAACTTTACCGTTTCCCCGTCTTTACTATTATTGGGTAAATAGTAATCTTGACAAAAGTTACGGTCTAATATTGAGGAATACTAGCATATGTACAGTGTTAGGTTATATGGTTGTAGCTACAACGAATATGGGTTACGTATTTAGTGAAGGACTTAACGCGTTTGATTCTTATATAAGGTATATGGTAACACGTGGAAATATTGATTTTATAGTACCAATGTTGTTTGAAAATATAGTTCAGGATGCACTTCTCGAAGGTAATACAATGAACATATTCGGGAATATGAATACAGATGAGGCTGGTATACTGTATAATCCTGAAAATAACATGATGTTTGTGAAGACACCAAAGGTCAGTAGTGCTAGGATATTAAGGGCGTTGGAAAGACAAGGTAGCTTATTCGATATGGCATCAGAATTATGTGGTATTAACGTAAAAGTGCAAGGACCAGGTGGTTTGTGATGGCATACCTTATTCTCAAGATGGGGGAGACACCTGAAGAATTAAACAAAGGAAATTACTACATCCTTGTCTACAAACCTGTTAGGAGGTACAACGAACAACGTTTGTTTAACGATATACGTAGGTTTGCAAAAAATGCAAACGATATACCTACGTTATTGGTGAATTACTTACAATGGTATAACAACTACATAATCAGTACGCAAACACCACCATTTCTTTTTGTATCTCCCTACTTTTACGATTTCCCAGGTTATAGAATGACGTTTGTTATGTCCTATGAAAAGCAGTATGGAAAAGGTTTTCATTACGGGTTTATAAGGACATATAGGAACCCTAGCGAGGTAAAAACGTGGTTCGAGGAGAAACCTATTGACCTTTATACACAAACCTCATATAACGTAACAAAGACGTACGTTTACTTTAGTGATAGGGCAGGTAGATATTTGTCAGGTTTAATAATGTATTCAGATCTTTGTCAAACATTAGTACCTTTAGCTGGTCAATTGTCTAAGCCTAAGAATCTGACGTATTCACCTACACAAATGTACACGTTGTTAAGATTAGGGTTACCATTTACCGTACCTATGTACACGGAAGGATTAGCAATGGAAAGTATATCTAGTGGTAACGTCTTTGGTAAAACATTTAGGTTACAACAAGGAGAAGCAGGAATTATGGTAAATTATGAGTTTTATGACTCAACAATACAGGTAAATAACAATACTTATAACGGAGATTTTAATGAATTATTAAGTAGTTTGTGTGGTGTGTAAAATGTACTACCTGTTTACGAATGGGCATTATTATGCCCCGTTCGAATACGGTGTGGAAATAAATAATTTTAAAGAATGGGGAGACTACCTAAAAAGTTTTACTAGTCAAATGTTTAAACAACAACCTTTAGACATATTAGCATATCCTGCAATACTTTTTGGTTACTTTACTGTAGGTACGGGAAATCCTAGTTTAGTATTTAATCGTGCTAAGTTTCTAAGAATGGATGAAATAGACGGTAAACCCGTTACGGTTTATGATTACAATACAGGTAATGTAACGACAATAAACGACTATCGTACTGACGTAGACGATTATGTAACGGAACCTGTGGATGAAATTTTTAAATATCTATCTTACGGTGTGTATCTTGCAGGTCCTGTAGAATATAGATTCACTACGGCTGGTAGTTTCAGAGATTTCCTTTGTACTATAACTCCCGCTTATAACTTGTTAGTACAAGGAGGGATGAGGAACGTGGACTTAGGTAAGTTCCTAACCCTTTTACCTATTTTTCGTGCGTTTACGGTAATGGAAGATGCACAAAAAAATTCAGGAATCGTTTATTTTAATTTATCGTTTACGAGATATATGCCGTTTAATGTAAACAACGATAATTATTACTATTTTGATTTCGCATCAATGACGGCAGGTGGACGTAAATTTAGGTACAAGAATGTAAGTAACGTTAGTAATAACTACGGTTGTCCAATGTTAGCGGAGCCTGGAGTAATCCTTACGGAAAGAAATGTCTTTAGTTAGAATTGGTTATACATACATGTTTTTTAAGTTATACTACTTATTATATAACGTGACTAAAGTAAGTATCGCGTGGAACAAAGTAGAAGACAGGTTAAGGTATTTGTATAAGGATAGTGAATTGACAATACGTAACTATAGAATAGCAATAGAAAGGTTTAAGGAATGGTGTAAGGATAGGGATTACGAAGGTATTACAACAAACGATATCCTTGATTATCTAACAGATTTAGGCAAGTATTACGATGCAAATACGGTAAAACTGCATTACCATGCTTTAAAGACTTTTTTTACAACATTAGGAAAAGGGGATATTGATTGGAAGCAAATAAAGATAAACAATAAGGAGAAAGAATACCGTATTCTGTCTGTGGATGATGTAAACAAGATAATACAAACCGCGTACAAAGTACACGTAAAATATGGTTTAATGTTACAAACGGGTTACGAGTGTGCTTTACGTGTTAGTGAGCTATGTAATTTGACGTTAGAGGATTTTAACTATAAAGATTGTACCATAACGGTTAGGGCGTTAAAGAAGGGTTATGTACAAAGTATACCTATCACTAGTGACCTTTGCTTAAGTCTATCAGAATATATTAAAAAAGAGAAACCAAAAAAATACTTATTTGAAACAAAATACCACAATAAATGGAATGTTGTCAGATTTACAGAAATGTTTACAAAGATAGTAAATGAAGCAGGTCCTTATGACATACATTTCCACGAATTTAGTAGACATAGTAGGGCGACAAATTTATTGAGGGAAGGGGTTGACCTATATACCGTGAATAGGTTGTTAAGACACAAACTTTTGGGTACTACAGCAACATACTTACATTATACAACGAACGATCTTAGGGAAAAACTCTACCGTGATAACCATGAATCCGGAACTGGTAAGGATAGTAAGGCGTGAACGTGAATTAAGGGAGAAGTATCCTGACAATCCCTTTATGTGGGCATGGGATCCTACGGAAGTAAAGGTTGACAATTATAGGGTAAACAAGCTAATGCGTGAAGGTGTTGTAGTAAAAACAATGTACAATAAATATCGTTTATCAAATTTTGAGGATTATGATAAACAACTACGTGAAATAGAAGAAGCACATGACCACAATGGTAAAGAAGAAGGGGAGACAGATGAGATAAAGGAGATATTTGGTCTTATCTTAGGGTTAGATGATATAAAAAGACTGTTATTACGTAGTATTAACGCAGTAGGACATCACATACTGTTTGTTGGTCCTCCAGCAACCGCAAAGTCCTTGTTGTTAATGTCATTGGAGAATCTTAAGGGTGCGTACAAGTTTCACGGAGAGACAACAACGAAAGCAGGGTTAAAGGATATACTTGTACAAAATGATGTACGTTATCTAATCATTGATGAATTGGAAAAAATGAAGGTGGAAGACCTAACAGTTTTGTTGAATGCTATGGAATCACAAAAGATAATCGTTTCACAACATGGTAAACGTGTGGAGAAAACATTAAATATGAACGTATATGCTGCCGTAAATAGGCTGGATTTGATACAAAGAAAGATACCAGAATTACAAAGTAGGTTTATGGTAATTAGACTTAAAGAATATACTTTAGATGAATTACGTCAAGTATACGTTCATATGTTAAAGGTACAAGAAGGATTTGACGATGATTTAGCTTTGTTTACTGCAAACGAATTGATAAAGAATGGTTTTCGTGACCCTAGAGATGCTAGAAAAATTGCAAGAATAGCAAAGACAAAAGAAGAAATTAGGGATACTATACAAATTTACAAGAAATATGCCTTAAATAACCTGTAATTTTTTGTCATTCTTTTTCTTTTGTTGTGGTATTTCTGGTGGTACGTTATTAGCGTTCCTTAATTCTAGTGTTTCCTTGTTTACTATTGGTGCTTCACTCGTTACAGAATTAGCTATACCTTGTATCCTACTACCTATGTTACCTGTAACGTTACTGAATATAGGTTTACCTAATGCCTGTCTTAATGGTCCTGTTTGTCTCCCGTTTTTCAATGCTGTCATTATTGGACCGTTTAATAATGGTTGTTGGGTAAGGGTATTTAACCTTGTTAATAAAGGTCTTTTTCCTTGTGTAATATTTGGCATAAGGTCTTCTGCTAACTTTCTTAACCTTTGAACATAATCATCTACAGAACTCATACGTTATTATTACGATAAGTGAATAATAAACTTATACGATGTTTATTTGGTAGTTCACAGTGAGATAGTTCGCAATGTTAATAGTATACATTTATTTTACCTATTACGATAAATCACATGTATGTCTGTTACAGCAGAATTAATGAAGGTTAATTTTGACGTATACTGTAGCGTACCTATCGTAAAACCACCAGTAACGTATACAAACTATGTCTTTGCAGGATATTATACTGATCCGGCATACATTGATAAAATTTCACCAATTGACATGTCGCGAATAAAAACTTTCGTAGAGCCGGTTTCACATGATCTTGTTTACGGGTTAACGTCGTTATCAGGTTATATTTTTGCGGGATATTTCACTAGTCCGGGTTACGTTGATAAAATTTCACCATCAACGATGGAATTAGTAACAACTTTTACAGCGCCGAGTGGACATGATGACGTTAGTTCGTTAACGACACTATCAAGCTACATCTTCGCGGGATATTCTACGTCACCAGGTCGCGTTGATAAAATTGCACCATCAACGATGGAATTAGTCAAAACTTTTACGGCACCGAGTGGACATAATATAGTTATCGTGTTGACGACCTTATCAGGCTACATTTTCGCGGGATACTATAAGTCACCAGGTTACGTTGATAAAATTTCACCGGCAAACATGGCACTGGTAAAAACTTTTACTGCATCGTCTGAACGTGAGTATATTTACGCATTAACATCACTATCAAGTGATATTTATGCAGGATACTATATGTCACAAGGTTACGTCGATAAAATTTCATCATCGACGATGAAAATAGTAAAAACGTATACACCACCGTCTGGACATGATTATTCTACGGCGTTAACAGCCTTATCAGGCTACGTTTTTGCAGGGTATGATACTGCCCCCGGTTATGTTGATAAAATTTCACCATCGGCAATGTCGTTAATAAAAACTTTTACAGCACCGTCTGGACATGATTATATTTATGCGTTAACGGCGTTGTCAGGTTATGTTTTTGCAGGATATTATACGTCACCGGGTCATATTGATAAAATTTCACCGGTAACAATGGAACTAGTAAAAACTTTTACTGCACCATCAGGGCATAATTACATTTATGCACTGACGACCTTATCAGGCTATATTTACGCGGGATATTATACGTCGATAGGTTACGTCGATAAAATTTCATCATCAACGATGGAACTAGTAAAAACATTCGTAGCACCGTCCGAACATAAGTATGCGATTGCACTAACGTCACTATCAGGTTACGTTTTTGCAGGATAT
>OGCG01000561.1_pt1 | contig 22492 bp, 19 predicted proteins | sample 1570061 | NCBI WGS metagenome assembly OGCG01 (sample SAMN06268698, study PRJEB24515) | hot springs metagenome | isolation source: Joseph's Coat, Yellowstone National Park, Washington, USA | place: USA:Joseph's Coat, Yellowstone National Park, Washington, USA
TTCTTCCATTTTCGTGAATTTCCCCACACAGAGAACACGTCTTCGAGGTATTTGCTTCATTAACAGGCTTTCATGCCGTATTCCTTGCTAACCTGCTTAACTCGCGTTATTATTTATGAATAGTTCCAGCAGTTCACAAATGCCTTACCAAGAGCAGTTAATTTAGCTCTGGTTTCCTTTCCGGCAATGGCTGTATTTGTTCGACGCATGCTTCTATTATGTTATTCTCATTAATAAAAAATAAATACTTCAATTCATCTCCTCCATGAATGTCGGAGCTTTCTTGCTCATGGATTTGTAATATGAGTCACTTTTTTGCTAAAGCACAGAAGTTTCGCACTTCCCTAAACTCCTAATTTTTATTTAAAATATTTCAACCTGTTATGTTCCAGTATCCGCAGGCTAGTTCATCATATGCAAACTCAAAAATAAAATGACCTATTGCGCGCGTACCTCCCCCTTTTTTCTATTTCTTCAATTTTTTTTATTATTTCTTCCCCGCCGCTCAAAACGCTTACGTAGCCCTTATAAAATCCCTCCATAATTTCATTAAATCGGGCTGGATGCTGAACATAAATCACTTCCTTGGCTAGATGCAGATCCACAGCCCTGTCCTCCTTTCTAGAACTAATGTAAGAAAGGCCAAAATCAACTAAAAACCATTTCCCCTTTATGCTATTGAAAATAAAATTTGCGGTGTTGGGGTCACCGTGTATTATGTTTAGCATATGCAGTTTCCCCAAAATTTCCCCGATAACCCTACCCTTGGCTGGTTCTCTGTCTATGATGTCCAGCATCCTTTTTCCATCTATATATTCCATAATTATTGTAAACTTTTTTGGGGAAACGTAAAACACATGGGGCGTATCCACAGCGCTTCTTGCTGTCCTTAACATCTTTGCCTCTCTTACTGTTCTCAGCCGTCTTATCCTTTCATCCAGTTCCCTTAACATGTAAGGCTTGCAGGTGCGCACCTTATAAACTGCTCCCAAGGGTCCCCATTTTCCATAATAAATGTCTGCTTCTGCCCCCCTAGCAATTAACTTCTCCATGGTAATTTCACCTCATCTATTCTCCAAGACTGACTCACAAAAGCGCGCTGCGGCTGAACTGTGTACCCACTTTTAAAGTAACGCATACCGGTCCATGCTATCTGTGCTCCACAGTCCCCCGCATATTCTATTGGCACACTCTTTATTTCACATCCATGCCTGTTGGATACTAATTTCATCATCTGCTGAAGTCTAGCATTTGCTGCAACGCCACCTACAATTAGCAACTCTTTTTTATGAATTAGTGCAAGAGCTCTTTCTGTAACTTCCGATAACATGGCAAATGCTGTTTCCTGCAGCGAAAATGCAAGGTTCTCCTGTGATTCACTCAATATCTTTCTTTTTACAGATGTCAGTAAGCCTGAAAATGAAAGATCGTTGCCTTTTACTACATATGGCATATCTATGTAGCTAGTTCCTTTTTCTGCTAGCCTTTCCACTGCTGGACCTGCGGGGGAAGCAAGGCCTATCGCTCTTCCAAACTGATCTATCAGTTGCCCCAGCGTCAGGTCAAGAGTTTCTCCAAAAACTCTCCATCTTTCATTTACCGCTGCTAGAACCATGGTATGGCCACCAGACAAAAGCAAGACAAGGGGGTCGTTGGCATCAGTTAACATTGAGCCCAGTTCTATGTGACCTACGCCGTGATGAACTGGTACCAAGGGTATACCATAATAGGCTGATATGAACCTGGCTACTGTTGCGCCTACCCTCAGACACGGCCCCAAACCAGGGCCTGCTGAATAAGCTATAAAGTCAAGAGATTTATAATCTGTATTTGATTCTTTAAGCGCAGACATTAAAACCGAAGGTGCTGCTTCCGCATGATGCCTAGAGGCCTCTCTTGGGTGGATGCCAGAGCCCGATGGTGGCCTATATATGCTTTTTACGTTTGCATATATTTTCCCTTTATCATCAACTACAGAGGCGCTGAATGTATGGGCTGTGCTTTCTATTCCTAGTCCCAGCGTCATTCCTTTATCCACTTCGAGGTGCCATCATCGTATATTTCCTTTTTCCATATCGTGGGTTCCTTTTTGTATCTTTCAACCACTTCAGGCATTGCACTCAAAGCTCCCACTCTGCTTCTGCTAGATACAATTATGAGAACAATTGGCTCACCAGGGTCAAATTGACCTTCAAGGTGAAAAATTCTGCAATCATTTAGAGAATGGTTTTCTATGGCGTTTTCACAAATTTTTTTCAATGCAATATCAGCATATTCTTTGTAAGCTTCTATAACCAGCTTCTTTACTGGCTTTTCACTAAACCTCTTGGTTATTCCGAAGTAACTTAAAACTATTCCAGATTCACCGGTCTGGCTCATAAGCGATTCCCTGAGCAACTCATAGAGGTCCAACGACCCCTTTTTATACAAACCTGAAGATGGAAGATCGTTCATTTATCAGCTAAGCTCTCCAGGGCGCTTTTTACCATTTCCTCGGTTTTTATTTCCAGCGCAATTTTACTTATGAACTCCACTTTTCTTCTAATCTCAGAATCACCTATTGTGCTAACTATTTCCCTGCATATGGTTTCGGGCTTAGCAGTGTATTGGTCATAAACTCTAGCGATTCCCATCTCCTTTGCTCTGAGAGCATTTGATATTTGTTCTCCATGCAATGCTATGGGAAATAGCATCATAGGCTTGCCGGCCATTATTCCCTCCCCAAGGGTTGTTAGGCCAGCCCTTAAAATTACTATATCTGCCTGATTCATAAAGTCGTTTCTATAACTGTCCCACCCAAACTTGAGAACGTTATCGAGCCTCTCAACTTTGCCCTCCTCGTTTACTGAACCCTCACTTATGACCAAGCTTACATCACTCGGAAGACATTTACCTACCTTTACCAGAAGATTTACAAAAAAATCCCTTGTAGGTTTGGGACCACTGACTGCAGCATATGCTACCTTACTTTTCAATCCAAATTTTTGCCTGATATTTATTGTTGAAGGTGATGGCCTTTTAGAAAAGAATCCAAAGAACCTTCGCTTGCCACAAATTACCTTGGAGCTTATTCCTTGATATGAGAGTGTATATGGCGGAGGAAGATCCGGTATCATTATCAGATCAGACATTCTCCAAATAAGTGAAAGCAATTCTCCAGTAAGCCTTTCTATAGCCCTAGAAGCCAGCGATTCTCTAAGCGGCAGCAGTATCTTTGCTTGATTTATAATAAGCGCCGATGGTTTACCGTAAATTTTTGACGCTATTATAGGTGAAATCCTTGAATCTGAAACAATTACATTTGGATTTATCCTTTTTATTTTGTTTGCTTCCTCGGATATCTGCAAAGCAGGTATACTAAAAACTGAATAAAATCTTTTTACCGTCTTTCTAAATGACATTCTTCCCTCTGATGTCCAGACAACATCCAGAGGTGTTGAAGGCAAAGAGATCATTCCACTATCTATCATATCAAGTGCTTCACCCCATGTTGAAAAGAACTTCTGCCCAGGAAGCATGTTTGCTATCCAAAGGCTCCTTGATATGTGACCCAAGCCGCTGCCGTAAACGGAAAAATACCACTTACGTTCCAAGATTGATCCTTACTACTTGCCCGTTTGGTTGCAGCTCAGAGAAAACGCTGGCTGTAAATCTGTAAATTCTCATATTTCCCCTTTTCCACAAATTTCTATCGCCACCGGCTTTAAGACAGCCATAGGAAAGGTACTCCTCAACGCTCCAGCCCTCTTCTACAGGTACCTGTGGAAGAAGCAGGCCACTGCCTAGTGCCCACTCTACTATAATACCGTCTCTGCCAACCTTAATTTTATTTACAAGCTCCTCTGGTACTTTAAAATTGACTTCTTCTGGCGGAGAAAGTATGCTAACCTCCAGAAGCACGCTATCTGCGTTTTTGGGGTCCAATGGCTCAAATCTAGGGTCATAATATGCAGCGTCCACAGCTGATTGAATGACATTTTTCAATAAAGTATCAGAGGGGTAAGGCCTGCCTATACATCCCAGCAATTGATTTTTTTTATCCTTAACAGTTACAAAAGCTCCACTCTTCACCTGATATTTTGCTGGGGCTTTTTCCACTTCCAAGTACTTCCTAGTCAATCCATAATGTTTTATGGCCTGGCGTGATATATCTATTAGGTATTTTCCATCCTCAAGTGACCACTCTATCATAAATTGATATTTTTTGGTTGGCAATTTAACCTTTATTGATGAACACCATTTTATTCATAGAAATGTATCATGATTCAATGCACCCTATGCATTGTCCGTAAGCGGATCAGCAAGGTCTTTCGCCATAAGATAAACTGCTGCATAGGTTGGTAATTTTACATTTTCCATTTTATATGGGCCAAATTTAATTCCCTTGAGCATAAATTCTGGTGCATAATAAACCCTCAAATTAATGGGTTCTTCTGAGAGGTTAACAGCATCCGTCAATGGATCGCAGGATTCAACGCGCTCACATAACTTTTTTTCCAAACCAGATTCATCGTGTAGCGAACCTGGCAATCTGAATATTCTTGATACGTCAATCGTTACCTGGGGGTCTATGTTTACATGTTTCCTTTCTTTAATTGAACCCTTTGCCTGTACGGGAACGTTGGAAATGTATGTTTTAATTTCAAATCCTGTTCCTCTTATATAATCCGATATTTCTGCCCTTTCCTTTGAAGACAGGGTAATAAATTCTGCTAAATTAACATGCAAATGAAAACCGTGGTTTCCTGAAAAGTATGTTTTAATTTCGTCTTTGCTCATACCGAAATCATTCTGCAATATATCGCCAAGGTCGATGGCTGCTTGCTTGACTTCGTTCATACATTCATTACAGATCCATCCCATGCTTCTAACCTGCTTTGATGAACAGTTGGGGCACTCGTTTGGTGCTGGGCCGGCACCTATAGTATGACAAACGCTACAAATCCAAAACTCGTTCTTGTTGTATGATTTGCTTATATCCTTTAAATCTATATCAAATACTAGGTCACTCCCTTGTCTACCCTTTGATTCCATTGGAGCAGATGGATCAGAATAATAAGCGACAGAATAGTAAATTGATCTTGGCACTGACTTGAGTGCAAGCGCGTAAAGCTCCCCACTAGATCTTAACTGGATGTGCCTTATCATTGATCCGCTGAAGTCCCTGTAACCGAATTCCCTTTTTGAAATTTCAGACGGTGATATTAATTCGTCTGTTCTGTTAAAATAATACCATCTGTATGCTTCCCTAAGCGCTTGTATTCGTTGAGTTTCCGACATATTTGTATATCAACACCTGAGCCCACATTCCATTAGATGCCAGTTGTAGAGGAGACGAATAAACAAGGCTGAAAGGTGTGGAATTTGAAGTGTAGTACGGCTGATAGGAAAATAGTGGTATCTGGTAATAAGTGCTAGAATTAACGTAATTAGGTGTTATGTTTACCACCTGACCAGTAGAGGTGTCTATTTGCCCCCACCCCAAATACCTTAACGGTTCCAAGTGCCCAAGCAGCGTATCGTTCCAAAAATAAGGTGTTAACATTCCGTTGGATGATATATATGTTGATTGGTTTGATTCCCAGTGTGCCCATACTATCATGGCATTAACCTTACTTTCATCACCTCCTATTCCATAAAGTTGTCCTGTTTCTTGATAGCCATACAGGTACTGGTCATGCGTTGCGGTATACAAGTCCACACCTGTAGCAAATACTACAACATACTGCCCATGTAATTTATGGAATATATTTATTGCTTCATTTGTGGGTGAAAGGTACATTTTAGCCACCAATCCTATCTGTGTACCATTGATTGTTGCATTATCAATAACCGTTGTCTGATTACCCATTACCGTGATCCAGTAACCATAATCCCACCACGCTACTACGACAGAGTGGGGAGGCATGTTTGAAGAATTTGACATCCAGTTAAGAGCATCGGTCCATGCCGGCACAACCCCGTTTAGTATAGTAGCTGAATTAACTATCGTAACTGGTGCATTGTTTGCGGGAACCCAGTAATAGCCAATTGGCACAACAAGTAATCCTATAAGAGCCACAGCCACAGCACCTTTTTCATATGAATAGCTGTAGCTTTTACCCTTGACTTTAGATTTCTTTTCCTTTAAGGGGGCCAGTTTTATATTTTCAAAAATATAATATATTCCTATAGGAGCTCCAATTATTGCCGCAAGCCCGATATAATCCAGCAATTCTCCCATGGACGAGCCGATATAAAAGCTCCAAAGCAAAAACAGTGCCACAATCACTGAACCGACAGTCCTTTTCTTTATCAAGTAATAGCCTGCTGCTATGCTGAGCAAGAGCGCTAATCCATATGTGAACGCTAAATCTAGTCCTGAAATTGGAAGCTGTTCTGCTACAGTGCTAACAATTGAAGGCTTTAGCCTGAGCAGGAAATCTAAAGCTGAAAGGTATCTTAGATTGACCAAGTGTGGTAGCACAACTGTAACCGCACCTAGACCTACAACTATAACGCCAAAAACAGATATAAAGAAGTTTCTTCTGCTTAACAGCTTTAGCTTGTCATTAATTATATAAAGTGTGGAAACAATGATTGATAGATAGAGCAGAAGCATGGTTGGTGAATATGCCCATCCAATACCAGGTACAGGATAAATGATTGCCACCATGGCACCTATAACATAGAGGATTTCTGCTTCAATAGTTTTCAAATCAAGCTTAGCATATAGCGGTAAGAACAGAAACGCAAGGGCAATAACGCCGTTCAGGTTCTCTGAACCCCCCCACATGGTTTGTGCATAACCAACTAAAAAGCCTGCAATTAGCGCTAAAAGAAGCTTGCCCTTATTTTTGTCAAATCCATATACAAGAAGCATTATTGCTGTTGGCATGAACAAAAAAGCAAACGGAGTGCCCTTGTACCAACCCCAGTCTGTCCTAATCAGTAATCCTGGCACAGAACTAAGAAGAAGAACTCCAATTAAGCCGACATATTTGTTGCCTGTAAGACCCTTTGCTGTAAAATATACAGGAAAGCTGATCAAAGCACCTACTATCACCGGCAAAATTTCTGTAAATTGATAAAGTGTTAGCTTTGTTTCAAAAAAGTGTACTATTATGTAGAATATGGCTACCATAAAGTACAATCCAGACGGGGACGTGGTTGCAAAGTTCCTCCCCCAAGGATACCAGAAATAATAACTTACCGTATGCATGTACTTAGAAATTCCACCCAACCCATAGGTCAAAAGGTCATTAACAACAACATTTGTTACATAGTAGTGATAATATGGATCAAATTCATTTAAATATAATCCATACTTTGCTGGCATAATTCTTACATATAGTGCGAGCGCCAGCAATAATGAAAAAATAAGAGCTACAAACGCACCCCCAACCGTGATTTTTGGCCGCCTGATATTTAACATGCAGACAATATCATTGCAGCCTATCTTTAAGCTTAACGATTTTTAGAATAACGATTTTAGATAAGAGTTAATATTAAAGTACTATGAGTTCGATATATCATGAAGAAATTACAGGAAGGTGACCGGGCTATAATTTTACCACTTATGTCTACTTTTGGTACGCTTGATACTAAAAGGTATTCTAAAAAATGGTTAATTTTGTTCTTTTATCCAAAAGATTTTGCGGCTGGGTGCACTCTTGAGGTCAAAGCTTTTCAAGCTAAGCTGAGCGACATAAGGTCTTACGGTGGAGATGTTGTTGGTATTAGCCCAGATAGTATTGAGATGCATTTAAAATACTCTGCAGAGCTTGGGCTTGATTATGAACTTGCATCTGACTGTGATGGCTCCATGGCTGGCCTTTACGGTGCGCAGATAAAATCACGCCCACTTAAATTCAAAAGAAAGGCGCTTCTAATTTCTCCGGAAATGACTATAGTTAAATCATATACAAATGTAAAAATTTCGCTTTATGCGCACGAAATAATCAAAGATCTTAAGTTTATAAAAAGCTTTGAAGATAAATTGGAAATTAATAACGTAATAAAATATGGAAACTCATAACCAGGGTAAACTGCCCCTAATGATCCATTTACTTTTAAAAGATCATGGAAATATGCTATTCTGATAAGCGTTTTAGTGTTTAAATTGCGGACATCAAAAACGTTTAAATTGGTTGTGCACGCGCCTTAACATATGAAGCTTTTACTACTCGATACCGATAGTTTCAGCTACCGAACCGTAGAACCAGAAAGTGAGATAAGGGATGAATCCAAAAGCGGCTTATCCAAATCTTATAGCAATGCATTAGTGGTGTTTACAACTATAGAAAAGGATGATTCTGAATCTTTATTTGAAGAAGTTTACGATGAAATTAAAAATCAATTAAAACAGTTGGGGGAAAGAAATGTTGTAATAATTTATCCATATTCTCACTTAAGTGAAAACCTTGCATCGCCTGATTATTCACGTAAACTATTTAATGGCTTATTTGATTTTTTAAACAAGTCTGGGCTGATTGTTGATAAGGCACCGTTTGGCTGGAATAAAGCCTTTACACTATCATTAAAAGGTCATCCCCTGGCAGAATCGCTTCGTACAATCAAGGGCGGCAAAAAGAGGGCCAAATTTGAACCTAAGGAAAAGTTTTACAGATATTTTGTTATCGATGAAAACGGCGAAGAATATGAAGTGTTCCCTGACAAGTTGGAACAATCCGTTCCATTGGCTAGGAACGATGCATTAAAAAGGTTTGTAGAAAATGAGCTTGTTGGTAAACCACTTCATAAAGAAGAACCTGCACACATAAAGCAGATGAAAAAGCTAGAACTTGTAGATTACTGCCCAGAAAGCGACATAGGGCACCTTAAGTGGTACCCCAATGGTGTTATCATAAGGGATTTGATACTCGAATATGCTCAGAAGCTAGCCATGAAATGGGGTGCAATAAAAATGCAGAACCCACTAGTTTACAGAACAGATATAGAATCTATATCTCTTTTACAGGGTGAATTTCATGAAAGGGATTACAAGATCGAAGGTGAAAATATGGTGCTCAGATTCGCAAGCGACCCCGGCGCATTTCCCTTTGTGCAAAAGCTCAATATAAGTTACAGGCAAATGCCGTTTAAAGTTTATGAAGAAGCTCAGTGTTTTAGAAAGGAACAGAGCGGTGAGGTCGTAGGGCTTATGAGAGTAAGGACTTTCTTAATGACTGATCACCATGCATTCTGTCAAAGTGAGTCTGTTGCCAGGGAAGAATTTTCAAAACTCACTGCGTTGTTTAAACAATTAATGGATGATATTATAGCTCCAGAACATTGGGTCCTCGGATTTGAAATTGTTGATGAATACTACGAAAAATATAAGCCATATTTTAAGGAGTTATTAAAAAATGTAAAAAAGCCTGCGTTTTTCAAATTAATGAACCGTATGACACATTATTATGCTTTTAAGAATGAATTTCAAGCGATATTCCCTGATGGCAATAATTTGCAGATTTCTACAGTACAATGGGATATAAAAAACGGTGAACGATTTAACATAAACTATACTGATGAAAGTGGAAACAAGGTCCATGTGCCATTTATAATACATGCATCAAGCTTTGGAAGCATAGAGCGCGCTCTTGCATCAATGCTTGAATCTGCTGCCTGGATGGAAAAGCACGGTACTGTGCCTTTACTGCCGTTCTGGCTATCACCGGAACAGGTTAGAGTCATACCTGTTTCATCTAAGGAACAACTTGATTCTGCATTAAAACTGGCCAGCGAACTGGAAGAAGAGGGTTACAGGGTAGGAGTTGATGATAGAGATTTAACTCTCGCAAAAAAGGTAGCTGAAGCTAAGGCTTCTTGGGTACCAGTTCTCATAGTATTGGGAGAAAAGGAGATCTCTAGCGGTGTATACAGTGCAGTAATAAGGGTTGGACAAAAAATAGGTAAGGAACAGACAAGGCAATTAAATATTAATGAACTTAGGGCAGAACTTAGGGCAATGCAGGGGAATATGCCAAGAAGGCCTATGTATGTTAATCCTATCATAAGCAAAAGACCAAAATTTTCTTAAGATATAATTGAATCCATAACTGCATGTGACGCTACGCTTACAAAGTTTTTTAACTCTGCCGCCGTATACATTTTGGATTTCTTTACTACGTTATCGCTGACTATTAAAGCACAGGCCGAATTAACTTTATGCGAGCGCGATATAATCATGAGAGTGGCACATTCCATTTCAAGTGATAGTACTCCTATTGATATGAGCCACGGATTTAAATCTTCTAACGTATAAAAGGCGTTTTTGGAAAATACAGTCCCCAAATGGACCTTTATGTTAGCACTTTTGAGTGATTGATATAATTTCTTAGTAAGTGTAAAATCAGGGGCGGCAGATATGAATTTCCCGCAGTTATACCCAAGGGCTCCTCCCGGTGAATAATGCGCTCCTGTGGCAACTATAACATCCCCAACTTCTATATCTTCCTTTAATGATCCTGCAGTACCAAGCCTGATGATTTTCCTTACACCCAGCGATATTAGATCATTTATTATTATTGAGGCGGAAGTCCCACCAATACCGTGCGTCGCAACAGTTACCGGGGTTCCTTTATATGTTCCTGTATATACAAGGAAGCCTCCAGAATCGCTGATCATTTTTGCTCCTTCTAACATTTCCGCTAACTGATTAATCCTGCTAGGATCTCCAGATATGATTGCCCTTTCCGCTACAGCATTCCTTTCAGCCTTTATATAAACTGTCATGAACTACATAAAATAAATATGGCAACTAAAAAATGTTACTTTAAGTGCCTTAAAAGTGCGCCGAATTTATTCAATGTTTAATTTTAACTGAATATAAACAGTAAAACTTAAAATAAATAGTTCCAAGAAGCGCTTTGCATATGTATGATAGCTTGTATGCCGTGCTGGACACTGAAAATAGATCAAAACTTTTTAGAATTTATGATAAGGGCATTATAAATAAGCTGGCTGCCCTTAATGAATTGCTGTTGCCGTCCAGAATCTTTATAAATTCTGGGTCAATTGGTGATATAAATTATATAAAAAATAAGGCGCTAGCCGAAAAAGAGGAGATGCCTACAAGGAGTAAATCTCAAACAGTACATTTTGATGGAATCAATGATCAGGGAAGGGACAGAAATCACACCTACATTGTATCTGACAACCAAATAGACGGGATAAAGAATTATGCGGAAAGGAAGATAGCACTGGAAGAAGTTTTTTCAATAATGAGGGGAATAATGAAGGGAAAGGAGATGCTTGTCGGGTTCTATATATTGGGACCTAAAAATTCAGATTTTTCTATTCCAGCGGTACAGATTACAGATTCCAGTTATGTAATGCATTCAGAGGAGCTCCTGTACAGGAATGCCTATGACGTTTTTAATAAACCACTTAAGAGTAAACCTTTCTATTTAGTACATTCAGAAGGTGAACTTCAAAATGGCATATCTAAGGATGTCGATTTAAGAAGGATCGTTATAGATGTCGATGAGGGGATTACCTACAGCGCTAACACCCAATATGCTGGCAATACAGTAGGTTTAAAAAAACTTGCATTAAGGCTGGGGATTAAAAGGGGATTGGAAGAGGGCTGGCTCATGGAACATATGCTGCTTGTAGGAATAAACAATGGCAATAGGAGAAGCTATTTTACAGGTGCTTATCCTTCATTGTGCGGAAAAACCTCCACTGCAATGATGCAGGGCGAATCTCTGGTAGGAGATGATATAGCTATGCTGAAGAATGTAAATGGCGAAGTTAGGGCCGTTAATACAGATAAGGGCGTATTTGGGGTCATCGATGGCATAAACAATAAAGATGACCCAATCATATGGCAAGTTTTACATGGGGAATCAGAAGTAATATATTCAAATGTTTTAATTACGCCCGAGAATGAAGTAAGGTGGAATGGAGACGGTCTGGATGAGCCGTCAGAAGGAATAAACTACACCGGCAACTGGTACAGAGGAAAAAAATCACCAATTTCTAATCCAAATGCGCGATTTACCGTCAGTTTACAAAATTTCCCCAATTTAGATCAAGCATATGATAACCCCGCTGGAGTACCTGTAAAAGGAATAGTCTATGGCGGAAGGGATTATGACACATGGGTTCCCATTCAGGAATCGTTTAACTGGAGTCATGGTATAATAGCCTATGGCGCTTCTATAGAGTCTCAAAGCACTGCAGCAACGATAGATACAACCGACATCAGAGAATTTAATCCGATGGCGATATTGGACTTTTTATCAGTTAACATAGGAGATTACTTAAAGCATTATATAGAATTTGGGAAAAATCTTAAAAACCCCCCAAAGGTGTTTGCAGTAAATTACTTTTTAAAAGATGAAAATGGCAAATATCTAACTGATAAAACCGATAAGCGTGTCTGGTTTAAATGGATGGAATTGCGATCCAACGAAAATGTAGCCGTAATTGAAATGCCCACCGGATACATTCCAACATATGATTTACTTCAAAGCCTTTTTGATAAAACTTTGAACAAAAAATACTCTAGGGAGCTTTATTCCAAACAATTCTCAATAAAAGTGGATAAAAATTTACAAAAAGTTAGGAGGATAATTAATAATTATAGAAATTTCAAAACAGTACCTGATGAAGTATTTAAAATATTGTCTGATCAGGAAAAAAGGCTTATAGAAGCAGGGGAACAATACGGTAATATAGTAAATCCTTTATTATTAACAACAAGATGACATACACGATAGCAGTTCTTGCTGGAGGAAAATCTACCAGATTTGGTGCAAACAAGCTTTTATTTCAGATTGGAACTAGGACAATGCTAGAATGGGTTCTATATGCTGCCTTAAATTCTCAAGCAAATGAAATTATTTTATCGGTAAAATCTCTGAAATTTAACATCTCAGATAAAATAAAAGACAGGATAAAAGTGGTTGAGGATGAAATTGATGAATATTCCCCCCTTATAGGAATAATGTCCGCCGCTCGTGCCAGCACCAACTCAAAAATTGCAATAGTTTCAGCTGATTCTCCCTTAGTAACTAGCAATTTTTTAAATTTACTAGATAGTTACTTGGAAAAAATGGATGTAGATGGCGTTATACCCATATGGAATGACGGAAGAATAGAAGTCATTCATGCAGCTTATAGAACATCGTCAGTTCTTTCTGCGTGTGAAACTCTTACTAATTATAAAAACTATAATGTAAAGGCAATACCCAGCGTGCTCAAAAGAGTTTACTTTTTACCTGTTTCATATTTAGAAAGGCGCGATAAATTATCTATAACTGATTTTGATAGCCCCTCAGAAATTTTAGACAGCTCTAAATTGAGCTGACCTCTCCACCTTCAGATGGCCCCTGACCGCCCTGTAAAGCATCAAAAAGGTAATTTAAAAACTGTGTTTCAGGTACAGCCCCAATAAATGTATAACTACCATTTATCACTATGTGGGGAACCGACATAACGCCGTATTCATTAGCGAGCTCTTCAAATTCAAGCGCCTCCACCATATTACCATCAATATGATCATTTACCATGGCAAATTGATGCGCCATCCTGACAGCCCGTGGGCAATATGGACACGAAGGAGTAACGAAAACTTGTATCTTGACATCCTTGTCTACAGAATTTAATTTGGTCACCGTAGACGGAGCAAGCCTTGTGGAATTTTTGCTTATATCAATCATGTCGTCTATAAAAGCACTGAATTCATAGCCTGCTGGCAAACCGTAAAAGTGCACCTTAGATGTTTTTGTGCCTGATATAGCTATGGCTGGCGCCATTTCAACAGAATACTCCTTTCTTTTTTCTGTGGCTTCATCAAAATCATATATTTCATAATTTATTCTCTGATCTAGGCTTGACACTTCCTTTACAAGTTCAACAATTTCGTTGCAATATTCGCAATCATTTTTTTTGGTAAATGCTATTAACTTTATATTTCCGCCCAACTTTTTGGCAAAAACATCCTTTAACGTGTTTTTATCTTCATCTGATATTAAACTCATGCTTCTATCCCCAGCGCTGAAATTATTTTTGATTCAATTAACCTTTTTGGCATTGCACCAACTATCTGATCTACCAATGAACCACCTTTAAATATCAAAAGTGTAGGTATCCCCATTATAGAATATTCCATTGCGGTGTTTTGATTTTCATCTACATTTAGCTTGCCGAACCATATCTTACCAGAATATTTCCTTGACAGTTCTTCCACTATTGGGGAAATAAGCCTGCATGGCTGGCACCACTCTGCCCAACAATCAATAACCGCATTTTCATGCGAAGAAATAAACTGATTGAAATCATTGTCAGTAACTTCAACCGGCCCATTTGAAATTGTCGAACGAGGTTTTTCAGAGATAATGCGCTTTAAAATTTGCTCCTTTATTGACTCTTCCTCATTATCTGAACTCATGGTTTGAAAAACTGGACTGGATTTTTTAAGCATTTCTAAATATTTATTTATCTGGTTTCGTAATCACTTGCAACTTTAAGTCCATAATCATCGTACATTTTTGCTTTATAACAGCCTTATCTTTATAAGATGTATATCTTTAAATTTAATTTAATATACGGGGTGTGGGACACTATTATAGTATATTTACTTTATAAAAACCGTAACGAATTACGCCATTGCTTTATATATAAAGGAACGAACTTCCCGGTTTATATATAACGCATGGGCAGGATGAGCAGTTACGATATCCAGAGCAAGCTGAAGGATATGGCAAAGGTGAGTGTTGATAAAGGCCAAGAAACAAAAAGGCACGCTCTTCGCATACATGTTTGCCATAATGGACCTGAAGACAAGGATGTACATAGCATTTGGTTCAAGCAAGCATGAAATCAGAGAAGGAGGACAGGGCAATGATGATGCTTTCACATATGGATACTGCCAGGCTTGACAGGTACCAACCCTGTCTAGTTGTTTGGTGGCAAGGTGTACATAATACCAAAGAGTGACACACTAAATGGTTCACAAAAGTGGAAGGACACAATGAAGGAGTTTGTCCAGAATACAATGGAATATCTCGAGCAGTACCATCAGAGGAGCAATTCAGAAGCCGGCTTTGCTGCTGACAAGAAGATGCTCGGATGAGTAAGAGGCGGGATGACAGGAAAGATTGACAGCGCTCTGTTCTGCACAGGCCTGTGGCACAACCTATTCAATTTTGATAGATGAACATGCCAGAATAGTGTCCCACACCCATTTTATCATTAATCATTTTATATCCATGCTTCCTATTGCTCCTCCAGGATGATTCCTAACAAAATCATACTTTGTATAGCCACGCTTTGAGCTCAACTCTACAGCAATGGCATCCAATACCGCAGCATAAATCATAGTAGATGCTATAGGAGCAACTCCAAGGTGATCGCCCTCATGTTCAACTGGCAAAACTAAAGCAAACTTTGATAGATTTTTCAATGTTGATTGAGGGTTTGATGTAATTAAAATAATATTGTCAATGTTCCTTTTTCTTAGATTTTCAATAAATACAATTAGTTCCTTAGTTTCACCACTTTTAGATAGAGCAATAATTACATCCTCATTCCGAAAGATTCCCATACTGCCATGTAATGTATTTACTGGATCAATAAATTGAGCTCTAATTCCTAAAGAAGTGTAGGTATCTGAAACTCTAGCAGCTGTAAAATAGTTCTTCCCAACTCCAGTAAAGTAAATTATTCCTTTGCATTGAGCTAAGGCATTTTCTATATTTTGAATAGAACTATCAATGCCGATTTCAAGAAGCCTATTCAAAGATTTAATTTGCAATGAAAGGCTCTCTTTCCATAACATACTATTTTATGTTATTTTACCATTAATAAAAATTTGGATTATAAAGGAACTTTATTAATTTTAGGTATTCTCTTCATTTTGAGTATTAACCGAACACCATTGGTTTTACCTTCTCCATGCATACCCTAGACTGCTAACCAAACTAACTTTTCTTTCAGTACTCTCTATTATTTTTCTATCGTACTTCCTTAGGCCTTATGTCAAACATCATGTTGCCTTAATAATTACGTCTACGTAAAACTTTACGATAAGAGTGTCCTGAAATTAATTATCATTAACTGCATTGCAGCAATACAAAGAGCTAGCAAGGGCGTTTGGCCTTTTCCTGAACTGCATGCATTGCTCATACAATTTTTATTGGCAGAAGCTTTCTGTTCCACTTTATTCGGCCAGAATGTTTTTAAAACGATTAGATATATCTTGAGGTCATGAACCACAGAGCTCTATATGTGCTTGCTCTGATGTTGATATTTGCAATCCCGATTATGCCTGGCTACGCTGCGCAGAACCCGTACTTTGCAGCCAATTCCTACTGGGGCTTTAATTCAACCATATTGACTGCTTATCCTGGTGCATATAACATGCCGCTCACTGTGCAGGTGAGGTACATCGGGCCGGTTACGCTTTACAATGTGAGCCTAAAGTTAGTTCCCGGCTTTCCTATAACCCCGGCCAGGGGTCAGGGCAACGTAACGCTATTCATTCCTGAATTAACGCCGGGCACAACAATCACCATGTTCGGCCTGTTCAACGTCAGCCCCAAGGCAAATGTAATGGTCTACAACGAAAGCGTAAGCGCTTCTTACGTCATGATTAGCCCGTATGGCGTTGTACCGGTTTCCCAGCTTGTTAACTACTCGCTCCCGGTTACCGGCTTCTACGGCGTAAAGCTTGCTGGCTTCAGCACCTATCCAACTGTAATTTATTCGGGAGAGAGGGCCGGCGAGCTCAAAGCAGTTCTCGTCAATTACGGCAACGTCCAGGCCCAGAACCTGAGCGTCAGTGTAGCCTTCCATGGCCAGCTTGCCCCGCTCTATTCTGGCTCCAACAGCGCGTTCATTGCATATCTGCCTCCTGGTCAGCCCATCAACCTCACGTTTCCGTTTTCGATAAACAGCAATGAAGCTGGAACATATAGCTCGACCATTGTGGTAAGCTCGCCTGCTGGAAGCTGGAACATGACAGTTCCAATTGAAGTGATGCCATCTGCCAATTTCACCCTGTCGTCTGAATCCTACGCCGCGATGAACCCAGGTTCTTCAGGAACCTATGTCTCGCTCCAGGTTGAAAACAGCGGCAACGCAGAAGCCAAGTTTGTTACAGCCACCATGCTTTTCAATCCTGTTTTCACACCCTATGCTCCTTCCAGTGAGAACCCGATTATTGCTGCAGAATCGATAAACAGCACGCTTGGGAACATGCTCCCAGGTCAGATATCAAATGCCACATACGTTGTAAGCGTCAGCTCTGGACTTAAGCCGGGCGTATATTACCTGCCAGTTCTCATTTCATGGTACCAGGAGCCAACGATGCAGCAAATGCACCAGATAATTGAAGTGCCAATTAGGGTATCGCCCGCATTTTCTCTGTTTGACGGCTCGAACTCAACGGTACTGATAATTGCGGCTGTAGTAATAGTTCTGCTTGCCGTGATGGTCTTCTTGGGCAGAAGGAGGAAGTAGGCTGCTTGAACTCCGGGGGAGGCAGGCCTTACCTCATTCTTGGAGTTCTAACCACAGTTACAATGCTTACCATGTACGTTGAAGCCATGGTTATACCTTCACTGCCTCACATTGAATCCGCTCTTTCAGCAACCAACGAGCAGGCTGCATGGATACTTTCGATATACCTTGTGGTAGGAGCTGCCGTAGCGCCCCTCTTTGGAAAGCTTGGGGACATTCACGGTAAGAAAAGGCTGTACATAGCATCGCTTTCCATTTACACTATAGCTGTCCTCCTTGCTGGCTTTTCCCCTAACGTGTACTTCCTGATAGGGATCAGGGCTGTGCAGGGAATTGGTTTTTCACTGTTCCCTCTTAGCCTGGCAATAATAACCGATATATTCCCAAAGGAAATGGTGGCAACAGCCCAGGGCATAATAAGCGCCATGGTTGCAATTGGCATGACCGTTGGCATGATAGCGGGAGCCTACATCGAGGAGTACATGGGCTGGAGGGCAATGTTTCACATTGGCTTTGTACTTGCTGCATCTCTCCTGGTCCTTGCTTGGCTTGTACTGAAGAACATAAAGCCAATTGAAAAGGAGGGCATTGACTATGTAAGCACTGCCCTTCTTGCTTCAGGAACAGCGCTTGTCCTAATTTACCTTACAGAAACACCATACAAGGGATGGTTTTCAGCCGAGCAGGCTGCCTTCCTTTTATCGGGGATAGCCATGTTTTTTGCATTTGTGGCCTACGCTGGCAGGAGCAGAAACCCGCTCATTTCGTTGAGCATTCTGAAAAGGAGAAACGTGATGGTAGCTAACCTGGCTGGCCTGTTTTCCGGGGTTTCAATGTTCTCCCTGTTTCTTGGCGTGATCTATTATGCTGAGGAGGTGCCTCCATACGGCCTTGGGCTTTCTGTAATAAGCGCGGCACTGACCCTCCTTCCTGCCACACTTGCGATGATATTCATTGCCCCCCTTGTGGGCTCAGCAACGACCGGTCTTGGCCCGAAGCCTGTGCTGTTCTACGGCTCAATAGTTTCTGCTGTTGGTTTCTGGCTGCTTGCCTTTGAGCGCTCCAGTCCTACACTGCTAGTGATTGATTCTTTCATAGCAGGTGTAGGGGTTGTTTCACTCATGATACCGATAGTTAACATGATAGCTGTTTCCATGCCGGCTGAAAACGTGGCAGTGGGGCTCGGGTTCAACACGATGGTAAGGTACCTCGGTTCCTCGATTGGACCTGTGCTTGCGGCAACGTTTATGACAACATACAAATACTATGCTATATATTCGCTAAAGCTACCAGGTGCGACGATGTTCACAGAAGCGGGACCAATAGCCTTCAGGTACATATTCCTTACGGCCCTCGCTTTTTCACTAATTACTGCGTTTATTTCAGCATTTACCCTTAACTATATACCCAAGAAGAAGGGCTAAAATCAATAGATGAACCTCATTTATGATTGCAAAGATCATATAAATTCGAGAGATTAATGGCTGATTTTTTCGCAGCCTAATTTGGTTCTTTTAAGACTGATCACCGATTTGTGGCTTGTCGTATTCATCCCCATTGCTAGCAGTTACCCACCCCGCTCTGCCAGCAGTATAACACAGGCTTGACTTTAATGCCGTATTCCTTGCCAACCTGCTTAACTCGCGTTATTATTGATGAATAGTTCCAAAAGTTTGAATTCCTTTCATTTCCTTTGTCCTGAGCTATGCCCTTTGGATAGCCAATGTCTATTTCTCCTACACCTTTGTCATAGAGAGACTCTACGATTTCCCTAGCTAGACCTTCCCTTGCATTCTTTAGCAGGGCAGCACGTCTATTGTACAGCATTTCAAGCTTCCTGCTTGTTTTAAGGCCGTGCTTTGCAAGCTTCTTCTTTTCCTTTGAAATACGCTTTGTTATCTTCTTAAATTCAGATAGCACTGAACCGCCCTTGAAAAGCATCCATGAGCCATCTTCAACAGCTACAGTTGCTAGGTTTGCAATGCCTAGGTCTATCCCTGCCTTTTTGTTGCCTGGGGAACAGCCTTTGGCTCAACCTCATGTCTGCGAAGTGCAACGCTCATTTGCACCCTTGAGCTTGCAGTGTTAAGCAAGCTTTATGTTGCTTGGAGGCTGGAGCTCACACGAGCTCATAATTTAATTGAACCATCGTTCTGCTGACCCATAAAGATTTTTATATGATTACATTGAATTATATTTAAATTGTATTTAAAAAAATCCCATGCAACAGGTTATATGAGGAAATTCTGCTGCTCAGGAAAAATAAACCCCGTCCAAAAACCTGTTAAGTCTATTTCACCGATAATTTCAACCGTTATCATCATTATAATTGTAGTCTTTGCGGGCATTTTTACGGAGGGATACGTTATGGGATATTTTTCAAACATGCACAGGGATCCCCCTCCTGAAGCGGTTTACATATACCAGTATGCAAAGGACGGAGTGATAAACCTTGGCCTGCAGGTGATTTCGGACAGCCCTGAAATACAGCTGGAGAACACCTCGTTTCTTATCAACGCGTCAACTGGCCAGATTGCAACACCACTAGATATTTCACCCACTATACTTAACGCAAGTTCTCTTAATCAGATAACCGGAAGGCCGGAGAACAATGTACCAAATGGATACTATTATGTCAAACTTTTGACAAGGACAGGCTATGTTCTATGTTCCGAAATATTTCAAATTAACGGTTTAAACACATGGTCAACCCCTGCAGGCGTGCTTTACGTCCAGCAGATCAACATAACCAACACCCAGAGTTCAAAAACGGTGATGCCCTTTGACCAGAGGATAACCTTACCCCCTACATACGCAAATGCAAAGTACAGCAACGTTCTGTTTTTTGATTCAAATGGAAGCCTGCTGTATTCATGGCTGGAGAACTATTCCGGTTCTGGAGCCACCTACTGGGTTAAGCTCCCTTACGGTGTTCCAGCTCAAACCACGGTCACAATATATGCAGGGTACGGTGAACTTGGCGCTAACTTCTTCCAGGAATACCAGGGCTTTGTGGGAGAATCACCTGTGCTGAGCGTCACAGGCACGCTCCCTAACACTTCATACGGCATGTACGACAATGGGCTTCAGGTTTTCTATGTTTATCAAAACTTTACCGGGATTGAATCAGGACCCAACGCCGCATCTACTTACACTGTAACCAACTGGACAGCTATAACTCCAAACCACATTTCCATTCACGACGGTATGGTGCTTGAAGGTTTTAGCAGGGGCGCGTCGATATACACCAGGTTCACACCAATCAATACTGGCGTAATGGTGCTGAGCTATGTGGTTCCTCTCAGCGTTTCTAAGGATGCAAACGATTACATGAATTTGCTTGGAACGTATTCACAAAATGCAACAAACTGGTACACGAGCCAGGGGTATGGCCTGGACCTCTGGCACTGGGGTACACCTCACGGTATAACGCAAAAATGGAACGGCATAATTTACTATACAAATGATTCTAGGAGTAAGACACTAATAGGCAACTGTAGCACGTTCAATCTACCAGCTGTAAACCAACCCTACATCACTGAGTTTCAGTGGGTTCCCGGAAAGCTTTATGGCGAGGTAGGTGGGTGCAGCATTACTGCACAGAGCAGCACCCTGAATCCCTCATCGGCCAACATGCTCGAATTGCAAGCTATTTATGATGGAGGAGCCCAGGCAGCAACTACTTATGAGGTTTACTGGGTTCTGATTGCACCGGCCCCACCGAACGGAATTATGCCAAACGTAACCTTTGGAATGGTGACTTCAACGTCATCCTGAACGCTCTATCAAGTCTTTTAAGAACATCCTGCAGAACCTGAGTGCAACGTTGCGAGTTTTCTTTCTTAATTTAAGGCACCGCATTTTGCTGTTCGGCGTAGGTCAGAACTATTTCTGTGCAGTTCGCAAGCCTTTAGTTCGTGGCATGCTCTGTTATGGGGCACTTGCAAGCAGTTCTTGGGGTTTTCTACTCATCTGGGTAGAGCCTGAACTTATATACAATGCTGTTGTAATGCTTGTATAAATTCTTGAGTCTTGTTTTTTATTACATCAAAGGGTTCCATGACGATCTTTACTATCTGTTATCTATAACCCATCTCTTTATGTTAAATTGTATGTAAATGCTTGATTTTATTGATTGTTTATTAAAGTAAGTGTTCCCCTCTTTAGTGAGAAAAATGCTATTTTAACCTGCAATCTCTGTCCTTTTCCTTCCATGTCTCTGACAGGAATTACCTTACTGATCTTAAACAAGGGCCATTGGATGAGCTAACAACAAAATGGCATGATTAAATAGGAGTAACATCTATGTTACCTACAGCAAACCGTGGGAAAAGCTTAAAGCAGTTCAGAAGCTCTTGGCATGTTGATAGTTAACAAAAAGCCAATACTATTAAATAATCAAAAGTTCAAAATGTTTTATGCTAAAGGTTGCACTTCAAACTGCTATAGTTCTGGCTGTTCTGGTTCTGTTTACAGGTCCTGCTGGCACAGGTGCGTACAGCATTGCTTTTGCATCGCATTTTAACTTGCAGGCCAATTCAAACTCCTTTGTTATAAGCCCAAACTACTCTCAAGCGATATCGATCCAGCTTTACACAGGCATGAACGCCACCTTCCAGGTCAGTTCAAATGCCACAGTTGATGTTTACTTCATGACCTTCTCTCAGTATTCTAACTTTCAATCCACTGGCACTGCACAGTCAATATATCACAGTGAAGGCACGTACATTACTGCAAACATAGGGCCACTTGTTAACGGCACCTACTACCTTGTTATAGATAACGACGTTTCTTCACAGAATGTAAGCGTAAGTTACAGCCTTTCAACTGTTCCAGTTAACGTTTATTCTTACCATAGCTCTTTGCCCGCTCCCGTAGGAATAGCAGATTACGGTGTAATGAACTCTTCAGGAACCTTACATCCTTACAGAATTTTGTACAGAGAAGCCATAGGAATTGCGCAGATCTATTCAATGCAGGCCTACAATTCAAGCCCCCCAGTAGGAATTTCTCCATACGGAGCCAGCCTTCAGCAGAACGT
>OGCG01000563.1_pt1 | contig 22384 bp, 13 predicted proteins | sample 1570061 | NCBI WGS metagenome assembly OGCG01 (sample SAMN06268698, study PRJEB24515) | hot springs metagenome | isolation source: Joseph's Coat, Yellowstone National Park, Washington, USA | place: USA:Joseph's Coat, Yellowstone National Park, Washington, USA
TGATTCGCCGATGGCGAAACCGAGGAAGCAGTAACCCACAATCTGCCGCGGTACGAACAGGAGGATGATGACCATCATCACCAATTCCAGCGAAATCAGAAACAGGCCGACCGACATGCCAGCCCGCAGCGGGATGTTGACCACGTCCCACGGTTTGCCGCGCAGCGAAGCGAAGGCGGTGCGGCAGTTGGCATAGGTGTTGACGCGGATGCCGTACCAGGCCACGGAATAGGATCCGCCCATGCCGACGATCGCGAAAAGCAAGACGAGAAGGAGCGTGGTGATGGGACTGATCGCTCCAGCCGCCGCTTCACCGCTGAATCCCAGCAGGTAGTAGCTGATGGCGCAGGCGATCAGCACGAACAGCATAATCAGGAACTTGCCCTGCTGAATCAGATACGTTTTGCAAGTGGCGTAGATGGTGTCGGCGACGTTAAGCATCGACCGATGGGCGGGCAACCGATGGATCTGGGTGCGCAGATAGAGGCTGATGCCGAGCGTACCACAGATGACCCAGGCGCCGAGGAACAGCAGCCACCACGCGCTAATGCCGCCAAGGCTGGTGAAATGCCCCTCGTGCAAGTCGGGGATGGCCAAGTCGGCTTCGCCGGCATGGACCGAAGCCGCCGCCCCAAACAACAGGGCCAGAACACCGACGACTGTAATCAGGTTCGACAGCCGAAGCCGTCGCCAAACGTATGAGGTAATCATGAGCGGCGAAATCTCCTTGGAAAGGATGTCCTTATCGTGTTGAAATCTCACCCACCCATCTCGAAGCCGGGGTGAGTCGGCACACCTACAGAATACGGTAAGGATAGGGAGGGTAAGCGGCGAAGTCTACGGAAAGCAGTGCGAGATCAATGAGAACGCCGCCGACGATGTCAGGAACCACTGGTTTCGCGGTTCCAGACTTCGATAGTCTATAGTCCCACTTATTTCTGGCGCCGTGGGCATGACAAGAAATTCCCACGCGCCTTCCATTTGACCGATCGGAGGGACTAATCCTATGTGGCGATGGCAGGGATTTACCGCTACCATGACAGCTTAGAAACGGTTTCCTAAAGCTCATCCATTGTAATGAGTGAGTTGGGAAGTTCTTTCTTGAAACCGCTTCTTAAGACTCCCTCCCCCTTTGTGGGGGAGGGCTGGGGTGGAGGGGTAAGTACAATGCAGACAAGGAGTTCTACCCCCCCACCCTAACCCTCCCCTACAAGGGGAGGGAAAAGTCCGCCAGTCCTAAGTTCCGCAAAGGTTTCGCTTCATGAGCGCCAAGTCTACGGATGTTCTGACGATCGCCGAGTTGCAGCGGCTTGTGATGCAAGTAGAGCCGGCGGCCCTGCTGGTTCCATCGCGCATTCTCCGCCGCGTCATCAAAAGGGACCGTGGGTTGGTGGGGCTGGGACTGCAAGTGCCGCATCGCAAAAGTTACGTCATAGCCCGCGAACGCTTGCTGCGCTTCACTTCTCCCAACGAAGTGGGGTTGGAACTCGACGAACTGCCGCCGACTTTGGTGCTTTTGCCGCGGCCCGATTGGCAACCGAGGGAGGAACGCCAGCGTGCGCGAACCCTCCTTAGATACTGGCGTTTGGTGTTCCACGCACGGATCCACTTAGCATTGCAACAAGCCCACGAACGTTCGTCTGGAGGCTTGCGTTCGCGTATCCAGCGTCTCGGCGTGACGGAGTTCAATGAAGCGACGGCGGTACTGCGTCAGGAACATTATCTACTGCCGCCCGGCGACGCAGCGACGGCCTATGAAGAATTCGCTGCCGTTTACCTGGAGCTGCGCTATTTCGCCCCGCATCTGCTGCCTTTGTATTTCCCCGCCTGTTCGCCGTCGGAGGTGATCGACACCGTGCTAGCGGAAGATGTAGATGCAGCCGGTTTATTCACTGCCACCCGCTTAGAAGGCGCTCCAGACCCAATTCCTCCGCCCGTTTCCTCGAATGATGGCGAGCAGGACGCATCAACGTCCCACTTGTATTCCCCAAACCGGGACGTTGACACCCCTTCCCCAAACCGGGACGTTGACACACCTCGCTCGCCGGATGCTCCACGCACCTATCGCCGTTTGCTCCAGCGAGCCGACAAGGCCCGTTCGCGCGGCAACATGGTCCGCGCCGCCATTTTCCGCATGTGTGCTGCTCAACTGGCTCCGTCGGATCAGGCCCATCTGCTTCGCGCCGCCGCCCAGCGGGAGATGGAGCAGTTCAGCCAGCGCTTGCAGACCGCCCTTGGTTATTCCGACGAAGCCGCTGCCGACTGGCGGCAAGCGCTGTTCGCCTTGCTGGGACCGGCGTCGCGCGGCATTTGGCCCAGCGAAAGCCGCCTGCTCTACGATCTGCAAAAAGCATGTCTTGATCAGGAACAACCGGTCTACGCCGTTGATCTGGTCGAATGGTTTGTCTCCTGGGGCCGCCGGCCGATCAAACGCTTGCTGCCCTTCCACGATTCCGTGCGGCTGGTCAAGCACCTGCGCAGCGCCTTACATCGGCTGACCGCTGTCCGCATTGCGGAACCGATTCGCCGTCGCCTCACCGAACGAATAATCGAATCTACCCAGCACGCAGAGCATCGCTTGCGCCAGCGTCTGCGGCCGGTCGTCTGCGCCGCACTGAACAAAGTCGGTCTGACGCCGAACAACATCGCTGAGGAAGTAGCCCGTGACAAAGTGGTGGAGGAACTGCTTGACTGCATCGTCGAGCACGGTTTTCTCGGCATGAGCGATTTGCGCGATGCCATCGCGCGAAATCGCCTCAAACTGCCGGACTTGACGGAGCAGGACACACCCGCCCGCAGCCCAGGCAAGGGCCTTCTTCTTCCTCGCTTGCGCTGCGGGCTGGGCAAGATCGCTGCGGGATTGCGCACTTTTATCTTCGGCGATTCGCTTATCCGCGCCAATCGCCAGCTTGCTTGCGATCTCGACGGTGTTTATCATCGCGGCGAGATTTATCTGCGTTGGCTGCAACGCCTCAGCGCCGTCGCCTTCGGTACGCACCTCGGCCGGCTCCTGACGTTGTACCTGGCCATGCCGTTCGGCTGCGCCCTGGCCGTGGTGAAGGTCTGGGACGAAGTGCTGGAACACCTTCCCGGAAGGGAGCACGAAAGTAGCGAGGCAGCGCGGGAGGCGGCCAAGCACATCAACCCCTATGCATTCACGCTCCTCGGCCTGTTTTTCTTAGCTTTGTTCCACATCGGTCCATTTCGTCGCCGGCTGTGGTGGGCGAGCCTGCAAGCCTGGCGGGGGCTGCGCTGGTGCTTGCATGATTGGCCCGCCGGGTTGCTCCGTCGTCCCTGGGTAGTGCGCATCCTGCAAAGCAATTCGTGGCTGTTCCTTTTTCAATTCGTCCTTAAGCCGCTGCCAGGAGCGGTTTTCTGCATGGTTGGATTGCGCTATTTTGGATGGGATTGGACGACATCTTTTGCCGCAGGGACGACGACCTTTGCGGCCGGCAGTCTGCTGGTGAATTCCCGCTGGGGCGCCTACGTGGAGGAGACGATCACGGACAGTTTGATGCGCACCTGGCAGCTCCTCCACGCCGACCTCGCGCCTGGCTTGGTGCGCTGGATCATCTATCTCTACCGCCGTTTGCACGAAGAAGTAGAGCGCTTCCTTTACACCGTAGACGAATGGCTGCGCTTTCGGCCCGGCGACAGCCGCTTGTCCCTCATGGCTAAACCCATCCTCGGTTTGATCTGGTTTGGCCTCACATACCTGTTTCGACTGATTTTCAATCTGTTCGTCGAGCCGACGTTCAATCCTATCAAGCATTTTCCCACTGTGACGGTGACGGCTAAGCTCCTGGTGCCGATCTATCCGGAATTAATCCGAACGTTCCGTACGCCGATCGAGCCGATCCTGGGCAAAGCATTAGGCAACACAGTGGCTTTATCCGCAATCGGGCTGCTGCCCGGCTTGGCTGGTTTTTTAGTCTGGGAATTCAAGGAGAATTGGCGTCTGTATCGCGCCAATCAAGCGCCGACTTTGCGTCCCGAGATCGTCGGACATCACGGCGAGACGGTGCTGCGCCTGATGCGTCCCGGCTTTCACTCCGGCACGCTGCCCAAACTGTACGCACGCTTGCGCCACGGTCGCGGCCGTTCGCCACGCAAGCAGTACGAGGCTCTGCACCATCTCCGCGAACGCCTGCGACAATTCGTCGAGCGCAACTTGTTTGCCACCCTGGCCGGCAGCAAAAGCTGGGACAACGCCACGCTGTTGCGTGTCGGCGCAATTCACATCGCCACCAATCGCATCCGTATCGAATTGGCCGGGCCGCCAGCGAGCCTCCACGTCGATTTCGAGGAACACGGCGGCTGGCTGCTCGCCGGCTTGACCTGTCTGCTCTCGTGTCAAGAAACTTGGCTGTCTCGCCTCACTGCGGAACAGGGCATGGCCTTCCGCGATGCGCTGGCCGGTTTCTACAAATTAGCCGGCGTCGATGTGGTGCGCGAACAAGCGCAAGCGCAATTGCCGGCGGGAACGCTCTACGATTTGACAGAGCGAGGTCTTGTCGTTTGGCCACTGTCGGAGCAGAACGGCGAGGTGGTTTACGACCTGGAAAATAGTCCCCAAAAAGATGCTCTGCTCTTTTCTGCAACGCCGATCACTTGGGACGATTGGGTGCAGACCTGGCAACACGATCATGATGGCAAGGGACACACGCCGTTGTTGCCATTGCACATGCGGCTGCTGCCGAAATGAAGACCGCGCGCAAACCAATCTATAATCTACAAAAGATAGGATAAATATCGTCTAGCAAATAGTTTTGTTTTCCTCAAACTCCCCCTGGCCATGAGTAGGCTTGAGAAACCCGCAGTGATCTGATCCTAAAGCGGTTTGCGGCCATTGAAACCGCCGAGGCCCTTGCCGGCAAAACCGCCCAGACCTGCGAACCCGCCGAACCCGCCGAGACCGGCAAAACCACTACCGAAGTTGACGAAGCTGGTAAAACCACCGCCCAGGCCCGTGAACGTGCTGAAGGCGGTGAAGCCGGTGAAGCCGAGGGGAGGGAAAAAGGGCGTGAGACCACCAAAGCCAATGGGAGGGAAAAAAGGCGTGAGACCACCAAAGCCACCCAGCAGGCCCAGACTAAAGAAAAGACCGGTGGTGTCCGTCAAATTGACCAGGGGGAACTGCAAGGGAGGCCCCGGCAAGCCCACAATTTGGGGGATGTTAATGGCAGGGATAGGCGGGGTGGTGAAGGTTACGGGTGAAAATGTGAGACTAAATGTGCTCCCGAAGGGAAAGAACCCTGTACTTGTGAAGGTAGGGACAAATCCCGTGATAGGCATGGCCGGAATGGCGGGAGTGTGAATCGGCACCGTACCGCGGAACTGGCTGTGCGACGGCCCCGGCAGGAGCAGCAGATAAAGGATGGCCGAGAAGACAAGCAGGTAACCCGTCTTGGCCAGACGCATCGGCGAGGAGCGGATGTTACGTGCCAATGCCGCTGCCCTGCCGAACGAACGAGACCATCCTGCGTACAAGGAAAACATAGGGAGCCTCCATCTGTGCTGTTCGCAAGTCATAGCCGACGTTCACGCATCTGTCTCCGCGCGACTAGGAAACATGCCGCGTTCGAGGGCCAACATCGCGGAACCACAAAGAACGTACATAATCCATTATATACAGGTACAGGGCGCAGTTCCATCGGACTCATTTTTTGGCAGACATTGGTAGCGCTTAAAAAGACCGAGTGGCTGCTGTCGGACAGGGCGGAAAACGCCCCCAATGAAGAATGTCCACTTCAGTCGCGGCGGTTAGATGAAGAGGTAACCAGCCGAGAAGAGTGAGGTGGACCCCATTCTTTGGACAAAAAAAGAGCGTTTCTTCGCTACACTTTGCCGGGCTTGCTGACCGGCACCTTTTGGTGGACCTTGCTTCCGCGACACGTTTGCGATATCGCCGTTTCGCCGAGTGAAACGGAGGTTGGCTCTGCTGGCGAGCATCCAGCCAAGGGATAGCTCGGCCGACGGTACGCCGATGGCCTTGGACCCTGGGTCGGCCAGCCGATCCGGGGCCTTTGCTTCCCCCATCGGATACCTGAGCCATGCCTCTTAAAACGCACAGCCTCCCGGACGGGATCACGCTCCCTTCCCGTAAACCTCTGCGGGCGTTCGATTCTCCAACGCCTGGTGCCTCCGCGCCTCGTTGTAGTACCCGAAGTAGGTCGTCAACCCCGCCGCCAGCGCCGGCACGGCCTCCGGACGCCAGAGGTAAACGTACTCGTACTTGACCGTCCGCCACAACCGTTCCACGAACACGTTGTCCAGACAGCGACCCTTGCCATCCATGCTCACCTGGGTGCCGGCCGCTTCCAGGCCTCCGGTGAACGACGCCGACGTGAACTGCACACCCTGGTCGGTGTTGAACACTTCCGGGCAACCGTGACGCAACGCCTCGTCCAACGCCTCCAGGCAGAACTCCCCATCCAAAGTGTTCGACAACCGCCACGACAGCACATACCTACTGTACCAATCAATCACCGCCGTCAGGTACATCAACCCGCTGGGCATGGGAATATACGTGATATCCGTGCTCCAGACCTGCTTCACCCGGTCGATCGTCACGTTCCGCAGCAGGTACGGATACACCTTGTGCCCCGCCCCGCCAACCGACAGCCTCGGTTTGGGATAGACCGCTTCCAGGCCCATCAAGCGCAGCAGCCGCTGCACCCGCTTGCGATTGACCGCGTGGCCTTCGCGTCGGAGCCAGGCCGTCAGGCCTCGGCTGCCCCGGAACGGATGGGCCGTGTACTCGCGATCGAGCAGCGCCATCAGCGCCCGGTTCTCGGCGGACTCCGGGGCCGGCTCGTAGTAGTAGCTCGACCGGCTCAGTCCCAACAGCTCGCACTGCTGGCTCACGCTCAGCACGGCATCCTCGGCCTCGACCCACGCCCGCTTGCGCTCAACCGAAGTGGGCAGCTTTTTTTTTGAGCCAGTCCAGCTCGGTCTTGAGCCGACCGATCTGCTCGTAGAGCTGGGCTTGCAGGACCTCGTGTTCGGCGCTGCAGGACTTGGCACCGTTGGAGAACAGCTCCTCGGCGTTGTCGAGAAGTTGCTTCTTCCAGGCATGGATCAGCGTCGGATGCACGCCATGCAAGGATGCCAGTTCGCTGACCGTCTTGTCTCCTTTGACCGCCGCCAACGCCACCAGCGCCTTGAACGCTGCGGAGTGGGACTTCCGTTTCTTCGCCATGATGACCCCTTTCTTGGACAGCCAACAGTAGCTTATTCGACTGTCCAGTTTTTGGGGTCCACTTCATATAGAGAGATTGGTGAAACTCGTTAAGGGCAACTGGACAAGGCTGCTGCCTTGCTCTTGACGCTCTGCAACAGGGAGTTTATCTCTGGCTTAGAAACGGTTTCCCAAAGTTCACCCCTTGCACGGGGTGCGTTTGATTGCAAGGGGTGGGCTTTAGGGAAACAGCTTTTTAGCCTGAATGTTCTCCATTCTCCCAAACCACGGATAGCCAATCATGTCCACCTCCGCGACTGCGCCCATTACCAGTTTCCTTAAGGAAAGGCGTTTGTTTCCTCCTCCGCCGGACTTCGCCGCCGCTGCCCACATCAAAAGCATGGCCGAATACGAACGCCTTTGGCAACGCGGCAAAGAGGATCCGCAAAGATTTTGGGCGGAACAGGCCGAGTCCTTGCAATGGATGCGTCGCTGGGACCAGGTGCTAGAGTGGAACGAGCCGCACGCGCAGTGGTTCGTCGGCGGACGGCTCAATGCCAGCGCTAACTGTCTCGATCGCCATCTCGATGGGCCGCGCCGCAACAAGGCCGCCATCACCTGGGAAGGCGAGCCGGGCGACAGCCGCGTCCTCACCTATCAAATGCTGCACCGCGAAGTCTGTAAATTCGCCAACGTCCTCAAGGCGGTGGGCATCCAATCCGGCGACCGGGTGACGCTGTACATGCCGATGATACCGGAACTGCCTATCGCCATGTTGGCCTGCGCTCGCATCGGGGCCGTGCATAGCGTGGTCTTCGGCGGCTTTTCGGCGGATGCTCTCGCCGACCGCAACAACAATGCCCAGGCGAAACTGCTGGTCACCGCGGACGGCGGCTGGCGGCGCGGCAAAGTGGTGCCGCTCAAACACCACGTCGAGCAAGCCCTAACCAAATCGCCGACTATCGAGAAGTGCATCGTCGTCAATCGCTGCAATCAACACGTGGACATGAAAGCGGGCCGCGATCTATGGTGGCACGAGTTGATGGCCGATGCTTCCGCCGATTGTCCGCCGGCGCCTTTGGACAGCGAACATCCGCTTTTCATTCTCTATACAAGCGGCTCGACCGGCAAACCCAAGGGCGTCCTGCATACAACCGCCGGTTATCTTCTCGGCGTTTCTCTCTCACATAAGTGGGTTTTCGACCTGCACGAGGAAGACACCTACTGGTGTACCGCCGACATCGGTTGGGTCACGGGCCACAGTTATACCGTTTATGGTCCTCTGTGCAACGGGGCCACCACGGTCCTGTATGAAGGCGCCCCGAACCATCCGCGCGAGGACCGCTTTTGGTCGATCATCGAAAAATATCGCGTCAGCTTGTTCTATACGGCACCGACAGCCATCCGCGCCTTCATTAAATGGGGCAACGAGTGGCCCGCCAAACATGATCTCTCGAGCTTGCGCCTGCTCGGCACCGTTGGCGAGCCGATCAACCCGGAAGCATGGATATGGTATCACGAACAAATCGGCAAGGGCCGTTGCCCCATTGTCGATACCTGGTGGCAGACAGAGACGGGCATGATCTTGATCGCGCCCTTGCCGGGAGCGATCGCCACCAAACCGGGTTCGGCGACGCGGCCGCTGCCGGGCATCGTCGCCGACGTTGTGGATAAACAAGGCCGATCGTTGCCGCCCAACCAGGGCGGACTGTTGGTCATCCGCCAACCCTGGCCGGCCATGCTTCGCACGCTCTACGGCGACGATGAGCGCTATCGGCAACAATATTGGGGCCAGGTGCCGCACTGTTATTTCACCGCGGACGGTGCCCGCCGCGATGAAGACGGTTACTTCTGGATCATGGGTCGCGTCGATGATGTGCTCAACGTGGCCGGACATCGGCTCAGCACCATGGAAATAGAGAGCAGCTTGGTGCATCATCCCAAGGTAGCCGAGGCTGCCGCCGTCGGCAAACCGGATGAGATCAAGGGAGAAGGCATCGCTTGCTTCGTGACGCTCAAAGCCGGCTTCGAGCCGTCGGAGGAACTCAAAAAAGAGCTGCGTGAACACGTAGCGCGCGACATCGGCGCCCTGGCGCGCCCCGATGTCATCCGTTTCACCAAGGACTTGCCCAAAACACGCTCCGGAAAAATCATGCGCCGCCTGCTCCGCGACATCGCCAGCGGCAAAGAAACCACCGGCGATACCACAACCCTGGAAGATTATTCCGTGCTGGTTAGGCTGCGGGAGCAAGAGGAAGAATGAGCTTTACCGGACACGGATGAGGGAAGGGTTCAACTATGTTTCGATTCCGTTAGTGCTCTGCCCTAGTTGATTTGACGAGTGTGGGTTGGGGGGGACCGCAAGACGCCGGTCCCACCCTACCAGATCAATCGGGCCCATCTCATCTACTAGGATTACATACTGCACCCAGTTGAAATCGCCCTCCATCGTTTGGACAGGGGAAGATAACCAAATGAACGCCGCGCAGGGCATTTTTCTGACAGGCGCCACTGGCTTGCTAGGCCGCTATCTCTTGCGCGACTTGCTGGCTTCCGGGCGCCCCGTCGGTGTGCTGATCCGTGATTCCACATCAGCCTCGGCCCGCGAGCGGCTCGCAGAATTACAAGTTTTTTGCGAAGAATCGGTGGGGCGCTCGCTGCCCCGCCCGCTGCTGCTTCCAGGCGATTTACGGGCGCCAGGGCTGGGATTGGGAACAGCCGAACGCCATTGGCTGGCTCGCCATGCACGGGCCGTTATTCATTCGGCAGCTTATGTCTCTTATCAGCCGACGCCGGACGGTGAACCGTGGCAAACCAACGTCCTGGGCACGCGCCGCTTGCTGGAATTGTGTCAAAGCCTCGGCCTGACCCAGTTGCACTATCTTTCCACTGCCTTCCTTTGCGGCGACCGTCGCGGCTCGGTCCGCGAAGACGAGCTAGACTGCGGCGGCGGTTCTGCCAATGCTTATGAACGCAGCAAATTCGCTGCGGAACAAGTGGTCCGTCAGTTCTGCGGCCTTCGGACGACCATCTATCGTCCTTCTGTCATTGTCGGCGATAGTTGTACTGGCTACACCTGCACGTATCACCATTTCTATCGTTTCCTGGAATTGGCGGTCCGTCTCTCGGCTCGTTCGCCGTCGCGGCGTCAGCGCTTGTCGTTGCGCTTGCCATTGACCGGCGCGGAAACGCAGAATATCGTGCCGGTTGATTGGGTGGCGCGGGCGCTGTTGACCCTGTTGGATCGACCCCGCTGGCACGGACGCACCTATCATCTCGCCGCTTGGCAATCTATTCGTCTGGATGCGATCAAGAACATCCTCTCAGAATTGTTGCCGTTGGAAGGCGTTCAATGGGTCGGCCCGGCGGGGTTGCCCGATCCTACGCCGCTGGAACAACTGGTATTGGAGCAATTCCGGGATTATTGGTCGTATTTGCACAGCAATCTCGACTTCGATTGTCGCAATACCCGGCAGGCGCTGCCGGACCTGCCGCCGCCGCGTTTCGATCGGCAATTGGTGGCGCGTCTGCTGGCGTTCGCCCAGGCTGACAATTGGGGCCGGCGGCACGGCCGGAACCACGCCCCGCCGCCCTCCGCGTGCGCCCATTATCTCGAATGTGTTCTGCCGCAATGGGTACAGCGCTCTTCGGTGGCACGCGCTCTGCCGAATGATTTTCACTTCGCCCTGGATCTTCGCGGCCCAGACGGGGGGCAGTGGTCGTGCCGCTGCGGCGGCGAAAAAATTCTGATGGTCGAGCGGGGCATCCATGCTGTTCCCGACGTGATCTATCGCATGGAGGCGAACGTGTTCCTCCATCTAATTCGCGGCCAGCAGTCGGCCCAGAAGGCGTTTCTGGACGGGCAAATCGAGATCGAGGGCGACATGGAGAAAGCGCTCAAATGGGCAATGTTTATTGAACAATTTCTTGCCGAATCTTTATCGCAACACCAACTTCCGGCGCCGGCAAGAGGCGCCCTTGTAGGCATAAAGGAACAGTAAAAAAAGGAGGTCAGCCATGTGCGTGCGCTCTTTTTGCATCTGGAGTTCGTCCCTCGCAGCCCTGCTCTTGAGCATTACTTTGGCGGCGGTAGGCTGCAAGGCCATCTCGAATCGCTTGACGCACTGGAAGATGCTTGACCAAAGTGCCTTGGAAGATCCCATCCAAGCCGTTGGCGGCGATGCGTTTGTTTTCGCGCCGCGCGTTGCCGATGTGCCTCTGACGCGCAAGCAGCTTGCCGCAGCCTCGCCGCAAGTGCTGGCCGCTTATTATGCCCCTATCTTCGTGCAGCAACGCGTCAACTCGCAGGCGTTGAAATATCCCTATCCGCCTGAATACGACTCGATCGGCCAAGCCCATCTACGCTACGACGACAAAGGCAAGCTCAAAGCCTACGTCGCCGGCGAGCCAAAGGTCTACGTCATTTACAAGCAGCCGATCCTCGAAGGCCATCCGCACGTGCAGATCACCTACACAGCTTGGTATCCGGCCCATCCGCGCATGAAAGGGTTCGACACGGAGGCAGCGGACATCGACAGCTGCGTTGTCCGCGTCACTCTCGACGCCGACCATGCGCCGCTGTTTTACGAGACCATCATGGCGTGCGGCTGCTATCACAAGGTGTTCGTCGCAAGACACATCGAAGACGCGGCCCGACAGGCATTCGGTCCTCCAGAAGCTGGCAAGAAATACAGCATAGAGAAAACGCTCAAGGACGACATCGATTGGGAAGTGGCCGGCGTCGTCGAGGAGCCGCGCGAGCAGCCGCGCCGCCCGGTAGTTTTTCTTAAGGCGGGCGAACACAAGGTCATTGGGTTGGGCAGCGCCGCGCGGCTGCGCCCTCCGCCCCAGGACAAAACACGCCCATATGATATGGTCCCATATTCGGACCTATATAGTGTCATGATAGACGGGACAGGCCGCACGGGGCCGTTTTTCGACCTGGGCAACGGCGGCAAAGTATACGGCGCCGAGCGCAAGAAGGAACGTTTGTTGATGTCGTTTGCCGGCGTAGACAGCGCCGGTCAACCACGCGCCGACGATCAGATCAAGATGCACTTCGATCAAAGCACCTGGAGCGATCCGACCATCTACGGCAAATACCTACGCCTACCGCCCGGTACACTGTAACGAATTTCAGATGGGTGATGGATGATTCTGTGCTTTCCGTACTCGTAAGCAGTTGAGAGCTGTTCTCTCTCACTCTTTCCCCAACAGGCCCTGAATGCTGCGTGAAAGAACCCCGTTGTTAAAATGCGACACCGCGCGCGCTCAGATAGCGTGCCAGAAGATGGGGGGCGTCTGTAGTAATGCCATCCACGCCCCAATCAAGTAGGCGTTGCCAGTGCTCCGGCTGGTTGACCGTCCACGGCAACACCCGCGCCCCAGCCGAGTGCACTTGTCGCACGATCGCTTCATCGAGGAACAGATAGTTCGGACAATATACTTGCGCATCGGCGCGCTCAATTAGTTCAGCAGGGTAAACGGGAGCCATTTCCGCAAGGAGTACAGCGCCCGTCAGCTTCGGCTCCAGTTGCCGTAAGAAGCGAACGCAGCGATGATCGAAACTACGCACGATTGTCCGCGTCGTCACGTCTGCCCGCCGCACGGTCTCGACTATGCGCTCTTCCAAGAAGCGCGGGCTTGTGCCGCTGTAGCCATCGTTGATCGTCTCCGGATGAAACGGCACGCGCTTCAGTTCTAGATCAAACAACACGCGCTGCGCCCGCTGTCGCTGTTTTTCCGATTTGCCGGCTCGCGCACCTGGTTCCCCAGCGTAGGCTGCTGCGAATTGCAACAACTCTTCCAGGGTTGGAATGGCATATGGATGCAGTCCGTGTTGCTCGGCAAACAAAGCGGCCAGCGGTGTGACAGTGGCGCTTTGATCAGGGAAGCGGTCCGGCTCCAGATAGTCGTCGGCATGATAGCCGCGCAACTCGGCCAGCGTTAGGTTGGACACAAGCCGGAAGCGGGAGCGACGGAAGGAAGTTCCGTCGCTTCCACTTCCGGCTTGTGTTTCTGGCAGATCGCGCAGAAATGGATCATGACAGAGGACGACGATGCCGTCGCGGGTCAGATGCACGTCGGTTTCGATGCTGCGAACGCCGGCGTCGAGGGCCGCCTCGAATGACGGCAATGTGTTTTCGGGATGGAGGGCGCGGGCGCCGCGATGGCCTTGTAAATTGAACCCTGTGGACATCGCCTCAACCCGGCGCGGAAAAATCTCGCGGGAGAAACGTGCTCCCCCGCGAGACGTCAGAAAGAAAAGGTCATCTTCAGGCGAGAGCGCGTGTCATCTCTCAACCTGAGATTATTATAGGGTAAAGCCGCAATGGTGGATCGTCAAGGCGGATCTTTCTCAGGCGTGTGCCGTGCTCCTATGCTGCACAGGAAGGAAACGAGCGTATATTACGGCTTCACGATGAGCTTCAAGGGCGGTGCTGGTTGCACAACCAATGTAGTCGGCTTCTGCTTCATCGTAGCATCCTTACTATAAGGCACTTGAGTTTGACCGATCACCGTTAGGGTATATTCGCCAGCGGGTGTGCCTGGATTCACCTCGAGAGGGAGGGTAATTTCCTTCTGCGCTGCTTGGGCTACGACATTGCTCATGCGAATGGAGCCGGGGAACGAAAGCGGTTGCACGGTCAAGATATCCTTGCATTCCGGCCAGAGGCGATCGATGCGTAGTTTCGTTTCCACTTTGCTGCCAGCCTTCACTTCTAGTTGTTCAGCTTCGAAGCGGAGGGCGAACGGTGCCGATGCGCGGCTAGCTAGCACGAGATTGCGCATGGGACGACTGGAACCGATATTGGCTTCCGCCCACACGCGGGTATAAGGGCGGACCTCGTGGCGCACTATCTTGTCGCCGACTTTAGCCTGAGCCCACAGCTTGATGGTTCCCGTCCATTCCGGAGCAGTCGCATCGGCCCAAAAGACGAAGGTGCCGTGGTTGTCCTGGAGAGTCAGGTGCGATGCATGGAGACCTGGCGGCAAGCCTTCGGGGATGAGAGTGATGGGACCATTCCAACCTTCCTGGCGATGGATAATTATATCAAGATATGCGGCACCTCCGCGGCGAACGTTCGTACCAGCTGGCCCAGGGTTCTGGGGATGAATGGCAGCCACATAGAAATCCGGCCGCGGCTTGCGAATCACGAAGACGTAGTGGCAACGCGCCCCACCGCGGCGATAGCGATCCTGAATGAGCACGCGATAGCGCTGCTTGCCCGTGAGGTTCGCTAGACCGGAAACATCGCGGAGATGGCCATCGAACGCATTGATACGTTGGCCGAAATCATCCATCTCCACAAGCCGATTGCCTTTGTCATCGAAAAGGACAAGATAGGGATCGGCTTGCCCCGCAATACGTTCACAATAGACTTCGAAAGCGTAGGGGCCATTCTCCGGCGCTTCGAACTCGTACCAGTCTGCATCGCGCGGACGATCGAAGCGGCCGCTGACCACCGCTGGCAGGTGGATTTTTTGCGGTTGGCTCTTCTCGTCGTTCGGTTCGCTTTCGACGGACACCGGAACGTCGACCACAAGGAGAGGGGACGCATTGACAGCAAAGCCGCCCAACTGCGTCTGGAACTGAAAGCCAGTCAACGTACAGGTCGCTGCGGTGGGCAAGACGCTGTGCCTCGTTGGATGCTCGAAGAAACGATAAGCGGCCAGCGCCGGTAGCTCTGCCGGCGCAAGGACTTTTTGCCGGCAGACCTCAAGCGGTAAGTCTTGAACAAGCCAAGGCGATGGTTGAGCAGTCTCGCCCAAATTACGGCCATATATCGCCAGCATCGCCGGATGGCCAGCCTGTACGGCACAGGGAAAAACGTGATCGATGTGAGGCTGATCTGTAACTACAAGCCGATAGGGCAGGCCACCGCGATAAATCAAATCGTGCACACTTAGCACATAGTCGCCATCTTGGGGAGCACGAAAATCGAGCAGTGGATCGCGGCCATAGTAATCACTATTCGAAGCTAGCAACTTGCCCTCCGCCGAGAAGAGCGTCAGCGTCGCATCCATTGGGGAATCGAGCTTCTGTGCTTGACACTCGATTACCACCCGTTGTCTCTTTCGGAGAGCCAAGCGAAAAAAGTCCTCCTGGTTGCTGTCTGATAGCCCATTGACGATGGAATTAACAGGGATCGTTTGAGCCATAGCAGCATCGTTGTTCGGCTCTTGTTCCCTTATTTCAAGCAAACGGTGCGAGACGGCGAACAAACGCGGGTTGCTGACCCCGAAGCGCCCCACGAGACGCACATCATAAGTGCCCGTCGGCACGTCCGCCGCAATCGTGATACGAAAGCGACGCTCTTTGAGGTAATCGGCTTTCAGTCCCGGATGGTCGAAAAGAAGAGTTTTCACCTCTTCGAGATCCGCACCAAGGATTTCGACCTCGACTTGCGAACCGGCTGCTGCTCCGAGAGGTATTAAGCGGTCCAAACGCGGCAAAGGCAGATCAGCCCTCGACGAGGCACAGAACAAAGTCGAGGCAAGGAAGGCAGTAAAAACAAGGGAAAATAGCGAACGCCACGCAACCATAAGCACGTCCCCTTTAAGGAAGGGCAGACAATATCTTGTTGGCTGGTTCGCAGCGCCACTAATGCGGAGGATTTTTTTCTACTTGGGCTGCGAACCAGTGAATTTTCTGTCCAGTAGTTTGCTCTCTCTTCATCCGATCAGGTCGGCAATCGGCTCGCCCTCGTTGAGAATGGGCAAAGGCCGCTGAGCCTGATCATAGAAGACATGACGATAATCAATACCCAGTACGTGATACATGGTGGCCAACACGCAGCCGGGGGTCACGGGCTTGCTGATGGGACGCTCCGCTTTGGCGTCGGTAGCCCCGATGACTTGTCCCATCTTGAGGCCGCCGCCCGCGTACAAAATCGACATGGCTCCCGGCCAGTGATCGCGGCCCGCCTGCGGATTGATGCGGGGAGTGCGGCCGAATTCGCCCATGGCCATGACCAGCACTTCGTCTTGCAATCCGCGCTCATACAAGTCACAAACCAGAGCAGCGACAGCCTGATCGTATTTGGGTAACAGATGGTTCTTGAGTTGCCCGAAATTATCACCATGCGTGTCCCAACCGCCGCCGGCCTGGATGGTCACAAACGTCACGCCCGCTTCCACCAACCGCCGGGCCAAAAGGCAGCATTGTCCCAGGTCATTGCGACCGTAGCGGTCGCGCAGAGCCGGCGGTTCCTGATGGATATCGAAGGCCCGTTGCGCCTTGGTGTTGGTGACCATCTCCATGGCCTCGCGGTAGAAGGTATCCAGACCGAGCATATCGCCGCGGGTATCGAGATCCCGGCGAATGCGGTCCAGTTCTTGTAGCAGTTCACGCCGCCGCCCCAGCCGCGCTGCATCAACGCGACCGGGCAATTTCAAGTTCCGTACCTGGAACCCTTCCGAATTTGGATCGCTCTCTGGGGCGAAGGGATTGTAAGAAGCCCCCAGATAAGCAGCTTTGCCGAAGCTGAGGACGCGCGGCAGATTGACATAAGCCGGCAGAGCCGGTTCATTGGCGCCGCGCATCTTGGCCACTACCGAACCGCAAGAAGGATAAATATTATCGTTGACTTCGAGGGTCGGCTGATAGCCAGTGAGCATCCACTGGGAACCCATCCCATGTCCTGCATTGGTGTGATAGGCCGAGCGCACGATGGCCAATTTGTCCATGATGCGCGCCTGCTGCGGCAGGTGCTCGCTGATCTGGATGCCAGGCACATTGGTCGGGATGGGTTTGAATTCACCACGAAACTCTGCCGGCGCGCTGGGCTTCAGATCGTAGGTATCGATATGGCTCGGTCCCCCCGCCTGCCAGATCAAAATCACGGAGCGGCGCGGCAGAGAGGGTATTTTCTCAGCGGCTCGCAGACGCAGCAACGCAGGCAGCGTCAGACCACCTAAGCTCAGACTGCCGACTTTCAGGAAAGTGCGTCGGCTGATGCCGTCACACGTGCGTTGACCACGGCCAAGGAATTCCAACATAGGCAAGCTCCTTTCTTAGTAGGTAGTCAGAGAGGGATCCCCTCTGAGGATTTATGCCCTTTGTGGACATCAATGGTTGAACATAAATTCCTTCGTATTGATAATCGTCCACAACAGATCTTCCAGTCCTTGACGTTTATTGTCCAGACGATTGAGGTGGAGTTGTATCTGCTCGGCTTCTTGAGTGGTGGGACGACGCGAATAGGCCGCTAGATACAACTCCTCGATAATGTCTGTTAGAGGTTTTTTCTCCTTCAGCAAGCGGGCAATCGTTCCCTGGTCGGAAGCAATCTTGGCTTCGATCTCCTCTGAGTTGGCCAAGAGCAACACTTGGGCCAGCGTCGCGCTACTCGATCGTTCGCATTCGCAACTCGTCACGCGTCGTGGACGGTCGAACGTATCCAGGAAGTACGAGCCGAACCCCTCGTGGGGCAGATCGACCGCGCGGGCTTCGGTCCGGACGCCGTTGAAGTGGTCCTTAACGCCGGTTACCTGATTGATGGCATCGAGAAATACCTCGGCAGGCAGTCGGCGGGCATAATAGCGGGCGAAGTTCTGCCGATCGTTTTGGTTGTGCTCCGTAGGTTCGGAGGACAGTTGATAAACGCGGCTGTTGAGGATGGTACGGATGAGGTACTTGACGTCAAACTTGTGGTGGATAAAGTCACGAGCCAAGGCATCGAGTAGTTCGGGATTCGACGGGGGGTTTGTTTCGCGTTGATCGTCCACCTCGTGATAGAGACCGCGCCCCAGGAAATGTCCCCACATGCGGTTGACCAGCGCACGGGCAAAGAACGGATTATCTGGGCGCGCCATCCAGTCTACCAAGGCATGGCGGGGATCTTCCTCCGGCGCGAATTTAGTCACTGGCCCATCGAGATATTTCGGTTCAGGCGTCTGGCCAGTCAACGGATTTTTCTCGCCGGTGGTGACATAAGTGGAAACGAAATAGGGTGGCGGCTCGCCAAAACTTTTGCGCCCGAGGCGCGTAAAGAAGCCGGCCAAACCGTAGTAATCTTCTTGCCCCCAACGTTCGTAAGGATGGTGATGACAGCGTGCGCAGTGCAAGCGCACGCCGAGGAATACTTGGGCCGTATCTGCAGTGATCTGGTGCAGCTGATCATCGCGACTTTGCCAGTACCAGTTGATGGCCGGAGCGTCTCGCCATTCGCCGGCCGCCGCCACGATGCCGCGCACGAATTCGTCGTAGGGACGATTGCGGGCGATCATGTCTTTAAGCCAGTTGTGGAAGGCGTAGGCGGCCTGAGTGGCTCCGGCCAGGTGCGAATTGCGAAGAATGACCCCCCAACGCAGAGCGAAATAAGCAGGATAATCGGGCGAATCGAGGAGGCGGTCGATTAGTTTGGCCCGCTTGTCGGCAGAAGTATCCGCCAAGAAAGCACGAACCTCCGCGGTTGTCTGCAGCCGGCCGCACAGATCGATGGTAACCCGGCGCAGGAAGGTAGCGTCGTCGGCCAGTGGCGAAGGCCGCAGGCCGAGTTTCTTCCACTTGGCCAAGGCGAGTTCATCGATGTAATTGGCTGGTTGGAATTCAGGTATCTCGCGCAATGGTTCGCTGTGCGGCACCATCACTCGGCAGACGGCAACGCGGCCGACATAACGCGCCATGATTGCCGCCTCCCCGCTAAGGTGGGAGGCCTGCACCCAGCCATCGCTATCGACGCTCGCCACGCTCTCCAAATTGCTGGCATATTCCGCTTGGCGCGTCACGTCGCGAAGGCTGCCGTCACTATACTCGGCCAAGACGGCCAGCTGCTGGCTCTGATGGGGTTTCAGAACCCGATCGGTGGGGAATACACGCAGCTTAACGACGTGCGGGGCCTCGGGCGCGGGCGCCGGCGCCCCAGCAGCAATCCAACGTCGGAACAGTTGATATTCGTAACTGTCGCGACGCAGACGCTTGCCGCCGCCATGAGGCACCTGACCGGTCGCCTTGAGCAAAAAGAGACTGAAATCGGGAGCAGCAGGGAAGAAACGGCGGCCACGCGATTCCTTGGTGAGTGCCTCATGATCAAAATGTGCGTCGAAGCCAAACAGCGACAGCTTAAAACCATTTTGGCCGCTGGCCTTACCGTGGCAGCTGCCAGCATTGCAACCCAAACGGCTGAACAACGGCACGATCTCGCGTTGAAAATCCACAGGCCGCCCAGCAGTGACACCGCTTACATGAACTGGTACTTCACAGTGCTTGCCACGGTACTCAATGGAGATCGTAGTAGTGCCGTCACCGCAGGGTGTGACATAGCCCTTGTCGTCAACCTGGGCCACCGTGGGATTACCGCTCTTGTAGTGGGCCGATCGCGTCACATCTTGTTCTCCCTCAGAAACAAGAAGTTGCCAACCCGCGAAAGCATCGCTGAAGTGGATAATCTTTGTCGCGCAGGTTAATTCTCCAGCAGTCACACAAGGGGCGAGCAGAGACACACCCAGAAGAGCGGACCAAATGCGGAAGTTTTCCAGGGTATTGCAATGTTTCATGAGAAAACACCTCGCTGCTAGTGGAGTGTCACAAGGTTGGGGGGGGAAAACCTTGTCTGGGCGTTGGGGGTGGGCAATTGCGGTAGGTCTAATTAACATTTAATAATATTGACTAAGGAGGAGCAGAGTCAATCTCTTTCAGGCTGACCTGTTTCCAGTTTTGCAGCTGTCAGGAAAGGAGGCGGTTCCGTCCGCATCGTTTGGGGGGAGTACAAAAGAGAGTTGTCACACTCTAAACGGTGCTTATATCAGGGCTGCTTCTCCAGGGCTTTTCTCTGTTTCAAGCTGGGTAAGCCGGTTAGCCGTAAGTCCAAAAACGTATGGTCGAGAGACTTTGTCCACTTTGAAATAGCGAACAACCCTGAACGGCCCTGAGGCAAAGCCGGGATGGACATCTTGCGAAGAGATCCGTAAATTGCTCTCCCGGAACGGACTCTGGGCAGAAGACATTTCCGTTGGGAAAGGATTCCCCCCATGCTACAATCGGGAACAGAGGCAGTGACTGGCTTCGATCCTGCTCGCGATGTCCGCATTATCCGCGAACCTACCGTCTATCTGGTTGGTCGCCAGGTGGTCGATGCAGGGGTGTTGGATCGTTTTCTTGCCGACCACGGGGTAACGTGGCAGTCGGATACGGAAGTCGCGGGCGAATATTTAGCCGAGACCGCCGGGCGTTTGTGTTATCTCTCCTATGCCCGGCCGCGTCCGGGCGGCAACAAGGCGTATCTGGACCACATCCTCGAAGTCGGACATGGCTCCGTCCTCGAACATGCGGTCTGGAATTTTGTGTTCACGGGATTGTCCCGCAGCTGTACACACGAACTCGTGCGCCACCGCCACCTGAGCTATTCCCAGCTCAGTCAACGTTATGTCGATGAATCGGTCGCTGAATACGTGGAACCAGACGTGATCGCCAGCCATCCCGAACTACACGCCCTATGGCTGGATGCCGTCGCCCATGCCCACCAAGCCTACGTGAAGCTGGTGGAAAAGTTGGCCGAGCATTATCAGACTGAGCCGGACAAGACGCTGCGGCGCAAACTGGCTCGGCAAGCCGCCCGTTCGGTATTGCCCAACGCCACGGAGACCAAGATTTTCGTCACAGCCAACGCCCGGGCCTTGCGGCATTTTATCGAGCAACGCGCCAGCCGCTACGCCGACGTCGAAATCCGAAAATTGGCCGTTCAAGTGTTGCAAATTATGCAGACGGAAGCGCCGCACCTGTTTAGCGATTACCAACTCGTGCCGCTGCCCGACGGCGCCTTCGAGGCGATTACGCCGTATCGCAAAGTTTAAGAGAACCTCATGGTCCGCGACAAACATTTGATCCAAGGCGTTTTGGAACTACACCCCAAGGGTTTCGGCTTCCTGCGCAATGCCGCCCGCAATTACCTCGCGGGGCAGGCCGATCCTTACGTGCCTGCGCCGCTGATCCAGCATTTGGGACTGCGGGAAGGTTTGCTTTTGACTGGCCCAGTGGAGCCGGCCAACGGTAACGGCCAGGCTCGGCGTGGCGCCGGCCGCCGGGCCGCTGGCTCCATCGGCGGCCCGCGCCTGGCCTGTATTGAGCAGATCGAGGGCCAACCCCCCGAACAATTCCGCCGCCGCAATTTCGACGAGTTAACTCCCATCGACCCGCATCAGCACATCCGCCTGGAAACGGGACGTGAACCGTTGACCACGCGCATCATGGATCTGCTGACGCCGATCGGCAAGGGCCAACGCGGCCTGATTGTGGCCCCGCCGCGCACCGGCAAGACCATCCTGTTGCAACACATCGCCCAGGCCGTCGCGCACAATCACCCGGAAATGCACCTCATCATGTTGCTCATCGACGAACGGCCCGAAGAAGTGACGGAGATGCGCCGCACCATCCGCGGCGAAGTCATCGCCAGCAGCAACGACCGCGATTCGCACAGCCACGTCCGCTGCGCCGAGTTGTGCGTTGAGCGAGCCAAGCGCCTTGCCGAACAGGGCCGGCAAGTTTTCGTCTTGCTTGACAGTTTGACCCGCTTGGCGCGAGCGTACAACAAGAACGTCAACAATAGCGGCCGTACCATGTCCGGCGGCGTGGATATTCGCGCCCTGGAAGTGCCCAAACGCTTGTTCGGCTCGGCCCGCGCTTTCGAGGAAGGCGGTTCGCTGACAGTCATGGGCACAGCCCTGATCGAGACCGGAAGCCGCATGGACGAAGTGATCTTTCAGGAATTCAAGGGCACCGGCAACATGGAGTTGGTGCTTGACCGCCGCCTGGCTGACCGTCGCGTCTTCCCAGCCATCGACATCAGCCAATCCGGCACACGCAAAGAGGAACGCCTATTGCCGCCCGAAGTGTTGCAGCGCATAACGCTCCTCCGCCGCACCCTCGTGCAGATGAAACCGGTCGAAGCGATGGAGATGCTGGTCAAGAAACTGAGCGCGTATCCCTCCAACGCTGCCTTTCTCGACCGCATTGCCTTGCCAGGGCGGTGAGAAGCCTGGCTCCTCAATGGAAAAACCATTACCCCTGACCGCGGAGCCGAGGATCGCTCGGATTCTTTTTTCCCACGGGCGTCGCCTGCCCCATAGGGAGGTCCAGATTAATCGTTTGTTTGCCGGGTTTCACTTCCACTTGCAAAGGAGTGGTCCGCAAGGTCTTGTAAACGGCGGCCACGCGCGAACAATCGGCGGGCGAAAGGGGGGGAGAAGAATTGGCCGGCCCTT
>OGCG01000564.1_pt1 | contig 22349 bp, 23 predicted proteins | sample 1570061 | NCBI WGS metagenome assembly OGCG01 (sample SAMN06268698, study PRJEB24515) | hot springs metagenome | isolation source: Joseph's Coat, Yellowstone National Park, Washington, USA | place: USA:Joseph's Coat, Yellowstone National Park, Washington, USA
TTGGCTCCGGCATTCGCCTTTCGGTGTCTGTCCTCGCTGCGCTGCGAAGGCCACCTCGAGGCATCATGCCCTGCGCCAAACTCAAATGTGCATTTCACTTTTAAAAGAGATTTAGTATATTTTTCAGAAATTTCAGTCATAGTAGGTCCAGATCGTGATATACCAGCGCCAGATGTTAACACAAATCCGGATATCATGGCATGGTACATGGACACGTATTCAATGAATGTTGGATATTCGGTGCTTGAAGTTGTAACTGGAAAGCCGATAGGTCTTGGTGGGTCTGAAGGAAGGACAGAAGCGACGGGACGTGGAGTCGCAAAAGTTACAGAACTTGCCATTCTAAAAAGAAAACAGAAAATGTCCGGGACGAAAGTTGCCATAGAAGGCTTTGGAAACGTTGGTCAGTATTCAGCTCTTATACTTGCAAAGGAAAAAGGGGCAAAGATCGTAGCGTTAAGTGATAGCAAAGGTGGAATATACAATGCCAATGGCCTTGATATCGAAGAAATCATGGATTATAAAAAATCCAAAGGGACTCTTTCGGGATATCCTAAAGGTAGCAGTATAACAAATGAAGAGTTAAAAACGTTAGACGTCGACATTTTTATCGCCGCTGCTCTCGAGAATTCCGTTACAGATGAGATAGCGAAAAAAATGAGAGCTAAAATCGTCGTAGAAGGGGCAAATGGTCCTGTCAGTGATACCGCAGATGAAATTTTAAGGCAAAAAGATATTCTGGTTATACCGGACATACTTGCAAATGCTGGCGGGGTAACTGTTTCGTATTTCGAATGGGTTCAGGATCTCCAGTCTTTCTTCTGGAAAAAAGATCAGGTAAATGCGACTCTCGAAGAGATGATGGAAAAATCTTTCAACGAAATATGGGAGATCAAGGAAAAATATTCAACGGACATGAGAACTGCTGCTTACATACTTGCAACTCAAAGAATAGCCTTTGGAATTGAAAAGAGGGGTATATATCCGTAAAACTCAAAGTTCGCTTAAAAAGACCGGAGCTTTCATCTTAAAGCCTCCCTTTTTACCGCCTTTTTTTCCTTCTAAAAACAACAATTTTGAGTCGACTCCTCTTTTGCCGTAAATCGGGACGATCTTTTTAAGTATCATTTGCTTTGCCGTAAGAGTTTCAAAGTCAATTACCATATTTTTGGGTGAGGTTACAGCGAAAAATTTATGCCCATACTTTAAAATATCCCTTGCGGATGAGACGAATTCATCAAAGATGTCGACATTCCTTTCAAGAAATCTTTCGTTGTTCTGACTTTTCTTGCCATCATTATGAAAAGGGGGATTGAAAACAACACAATCTGCCCATTCATAGGTAAGCAAGTTTGATGCTTCTTGAATATCTCCATGTATTATCTTTACTCTCTCCGACAGGTTGTTTAACTTCACAACTTCTCTTGCAACTTCACAATATTTTTCATTTATCTCTATTCCTATAAAATTTTCAACGTGTGGGTTTAGTTTTGCCATTAAAACAAGCACGACTCCATTTCCGCTACCTAATTCGACAACTTTTGTTGTTTTAGAATCCATCTGAGATAAAATTCCAAGCACGATAGAAGCATGCGTATGCTTAACTGCCATTTGTTCAGGAGTTTTAAATGCTGGTACGATTAAATCCTTGACATTTCCCATTGCGTTATAAAAGGCCTCATTTCAAAATTACAAGCCGCTTCATAAAGCGGATCGTCTTCTGGCACGTTCATTAAAATGATATTTGAAACCCTTGTTACTTCTTGAATTGATGATAAAAGGTCTTTGAAAAAATCGTTGAATTTTTTCCTGTCTTTTGGAGCCGCATCTATTATGTAAGCCCCATTTTCATTCACTCCCCAAATGACATAACCGATCCTTTCGCCATCTTTGATTACAAGATCATGATTATATCTATCATCTGAGAGTTTCAAAGTTAAAGCTTCTCTTTGCCAGTTGGGATGACGCCATTCTTTTTCATTTTGAAGTGCGTCATCGTATATTTCATCTATTGTCGCCGAAACAAATTTGTATATTGGAGCACTCATTATTTGATCGGTATAGAAAGACTTGAGATTTCTTCTCATCACGAATCCGTACTTTTGGTAAAATTTCACTGCGCGATCACCGTATGCCACCTCAAGAAAAACTTCTTTTATACCTTTCCATTTAAGTTGATCTAATGAGTAAAGGAGCAATGAACCACCAATCCCCTTTTCTCTGAAATATTTCTTAACTCCGAAAGCATCTATTCTGCCACGAGGTGGCCTCAGCGCATTTATGGAAAAGCCAACCATTTGATCATCCACAAACATGACAAAGGAATCATCAAGTGAGATGGAATTTTCTTTCACATCGAGTTTAAACGAAAAAACATCCCATTTTATAGGTATCGTGTAATCTGAAAATACTTCATTTACAAGATCTATCGTTTTACTTAAAGATATTTCTGACATTTTTTTAAATTCGGCACTCATTTTGTACCCCCATTGCTTTGCTTTTCTTCTTTATCTTTAAAATTTTCATTGTTTTGCGAAATCGGATCCCATATCTCAAAATATCCGGATGAATTTTGAACAGAATTTTTTAACCAGAATATCTTTTTGCCAAGGTCAACTCTCCAAACACCAATCCCATTAACCTCCATGATTTTCCTCCCAAAAGTTCAAATCATTTGAACTTCTGCCACCTTCCAACAACAACTCCAATCAGGGATTTGGCGATCTCCATCGAACTCATTATAACGGGTCTATATTTTGGATTATCGGGTTTTAATATAACCATATCGTCTTGAAAATAAAGTCGGAATATATAAGGCTTTCCTTCGATCAGCCAGATCACGAGATTACCTTCAACGGCCGGACCTTTTCTAACAAGTGCAATGTCACCTTTGGAAAGTGCAGGTTCAGAGGCATCATCTGATACTACTATACCATAATTGCATCCAGCCCATGCAGGTAATTTCAGATAATCAACAGGATTTTCAAAAGATGTGATTTCAAATATGGGAATTGTTTCAAGCGGGTATTCTGTTGCCGTATTTTCACTTTCGATCGAAGCGCCAAGCATATAATCAACACTGACCCCGAAAATCTTTGCGATCTTTTTTAGAATTTCAAAGTCCGGAGCATTTCTTCCGCTTTCGTAAGCAGAGATCGTTTTATCACTCAGGCCAAGTAAAGTCCCGAGATCCTTCTGACTCATTTCCCTTTGATTTCTTAATTCTTTGAGTCGTGAAGAAAAGGCAGAGTTCATCTTATCACCTCACACTATTCTACAATAAATAGATGTATAAAGTCAATATATCTTGCTTTTGTAGATTGAACATGTTATACTACGATACGTAGATATAATAAAGTATACTTATAACAGATATGGAGGCATTTTAAAATGAAAGAAATTGAATCTTTCATAGTCGAAATAATTGAAAATTATCCTTGTACAGAAATGACGTTGACAAAAAAAATATCGGCTATTTATCCCATCTCCATATTTTCCTTTAATAATGGTGATTTTGCGTCAACAGAAGTTAGAATTCTCCTTTCAGATTTACTTGACAGTGGGAGAATTTTGATTTCAGATGATGATCAAGTTGTCATAAAAGTTAATCAAAGCTTTTAGGAATAATTAAGAGATATTCCTTGTAAATTTGTCTTAATCATCTTTAAATACCATAATTTGATTATAAACACCATTTTTGGTCAATAATTGCCTTTGACAAATAATTTTATGTGAGTTATTATTTGGTTAAACGTTTTCCTAATATTTTTTAATGACGGAGGAAATCATGGAGAAGATAAAAGTTGGAATTATAACCTTTTCAGATGGACGCTCAAAAGTTAACGCAGATCTGCTTGAAATAAACAAAAAATTTCAAAGTACACTTGCTAAATCACTCGAGCTTACCGGAGAAATTGAAGTGATCGAATCAAAAGAGATCATTTCAAAACCATCGAGTGCAAAATCAGAAGGTTTAAAGTTAAGGGACAAAGGTGCACAGATGACGATCTTCAATTATGCTGTCTGGGCCTTCCCACATTTTTCCGTCATAGCATCTAAATTCGCTCCTGGGCCATTTTTACTCTTTGGAAATGTCAATCCACAGTATCCGGGTATGGTCGGTATGCTTGCCGCAGCAGGCTCTTTGGATCAAACAGGCGTTATCCACAAAAGGGTATGGGGAGACATAAAAGATCAAAAAGTCTTAAAACAAATGCTCTCCTTCATACGTGCCGCTTACGCTTTCAATTCACTCAAAGGTCAAAGGTACGGTGTGATAGGCGGAAGACCCATGGGTATGTACACAGCCGTTCCGAATGTCGATCTATGGAATTCAATCTTTGGCATAGACATCGAACACATAGACCAATACGATGTTGTAAGGTTATCCGCTGAAATACCAGACTCAAGGGCAGAATCAGGACTAAAATGGCTTGAATCTAATGTCAAAAAGATCCATTACGATGGAAAACAACTGACGCCAGAGAAATTGAAATTGCAGATCAAAAGCTATCACGCGATCCAGAAAATAATAAAAGACAACGAACTTGACTTTGCGGGAATAAAAGCACAGCCTGAATTAACTGACAATTTTGCCACAATGGATGTTGCCGAAGCCTTCATGAACGATCCATACGACTGGGAAGGCTCACATGAGCCATTCGTCTTTGCAACGGAGGCAGATTCGGACGGAGCACTTACCATGCAGATCTTCAAACTCATCGCAAAAACGCCTGTTTTGTTTGCCGATGTCCGTCATTACGATGAGAAAGATAACTTCTTCGACCTTTGCAATTCAGGAGAACATGCAACTTATTTTGCGGGAAGATCTTTCAGCCCTGAAGAAAATCTCAAAAAGGTTGAACTTTATCCGGAAGGCTTTTATTTCCCGGCAGGTGGTGCCTCGGTAAGACACATAGCAGCTCCTGGGCATGTAACACTTGCAAGATTAACAAGGAAAAACGGAAAGTACTGGATGGCAATTTTACCGGCAGAATTTTTGGACTTCGGAGAGAAAAAGAACGAAGAAAAAGCAAAGGCAACGCAGATCGAATGGCCCCATGCCTTTGCAAGGTTAGAAGTTAGCGCAGATGAATTCCTTTCAACGTACGATTCGAATCACACACACGGAGTTTATGGAGATTGGGTAAATGAACTTGTAGATTTCTGTAAAATAGCGGGTATTGAATACAAGGTGTACAGATAATAAATATCTGGCTCATAAGGGCCTTTAGGAGATGATTTCGATGCTTGATGGTGTGATTGCCGCACCTCTTACAATGTTCAAAGATAACGGGGAAGTTGATTACAAAGAAACTGAAAAGTATTTTGGCTTTCTTGTTGAAAAGGGTATAAATGGATTATTTGCTTGTGGTACAACGTCTGAAGGGCTTTCGTTGAATGTCAGCGAGCACGAAGAAATATTTAAACTTGCAAGGTCCGTTGCATCCAACAAAGCGAAGGTTATTGCCAATTGTAGCAGCATAAGGATTGAAGAGTCGAGAGAACTGGCTCGCATCGCAAAGAAAGCAAATGTCGATGCGATAGCAACTTTACCGCCACTTTATTACAGAGTATCGGAAAAAGAGATGATCGAATATATCTCTATAATTGTCCAAACTGTCAAGGATCTACCAACATACGTTTACAATATACCATCGCTTGCCGTAAACAAGGTAACTTTAAATGTCGTTTCAAATTTGCTTGAGAAACACGAAAACTTCTTTGGCATGAAAGATAGCAGCGGAGATTTTGGGGAGATCACGAGATTCATCGATTTGAGGAAGAAATTTCCGAAATTTGAAATCGCCGTTGGATTCGATAGGGCATTCTTTCCATTGCTTATGATGGGAGTCAATGGAACGGTTAGTGGACCGGCTGCAGTCTTTCCAGAACCTTTTGTGAAAGTATATTCATTGTTTAAAAAAGGAAATTTAGAGGAAGCACGAAAAGCACAGGAAAAAATGATGGAGATATCGTCGGCGATCGGTGAAGGATATGATATGTCGGCTCTCAAAAAAGCATTGCAATTCAGAGGTTTTGGCAATGGCAAGATGCGGTTACCACTCATGGAATACGAGGGAAAAAATTTAAGGGATAAAGTCGGGTTTGCCGAGAAGGAGATTCAAACTTGGTGAGCTCAAAAATGAAAGGAGGAAGTTTATGAAGTTTCGCTCTGGAATTTTGGTGTTACTCTCTCTTTTGGTAATTGGAATGGTGGTTATGGCTGCCCAACCAATTCAACTGACTTTTTGGGGTGGATGGACAGGGCCAGATGGCGATGTGATGCGCGGACTTGTCGATGAATACAATTCCACACATCCAGATGTCCACATAACTTTTACCACGATGCAGTGGACTCCGCTATTTACAAAATTCATGACTTCGGCTGCTGTTGGCAATCCGCCTGACATTTTGGGAATGCATGGTCCGGATATTCCTCAGTTTGCGGCTTTGAATTTGTTAACACCTCTTGGGAATGTCATATCAAATGCTGGATTTACAGCAACTCAGTTTGCAACAACGGCGTGGAATGGAACGTTCTACAATGGAGTTCAGTACGCATTTCCGCTTGATCTTCATATGAATGCCATATATTACAACAAAGCGCTCTTTGAAAAAGCAGGCATAACACCTCCAACTGATTGGATATCTGGTCAGCAATTCCTTGATATGGCCATCAAATTAACACTTGATAAGAACGGTAAAAACCCCAATGATCCAGGCTTTGATCCAAACAACATCGTTCAATACGGTTTTGGATTGTATTCACTTAACTGGCACGCTTTTCTGCAATGGTATGAATTGCTTGCCCAGCAAGGGTATGGATTCCTCAATCAACAAAACACAAAAGTCGATTATCCAAGCGATGCAGGTCTGAAAGCATGGCAATGGTTACAGGATCTTGTTTTTAAATACCATGTATCTCCAGTTGGTGCAACTAATCCTTTGAATGATTTCCTTATAGGCAAAACGGCAATGCTTGAAGATGGACCATGGGAAATACCTGCATGCCAGGCCCAAAAAGGTCTCGAATGGGGCACATTCCCGGTTCCTCAGGTCTTTGGACAGAAAGCGGTATGGGGAAGCGGACATGTTTTAACCATTCCTGTTCAAAACGATAAAGCAAAAATGCAGGCCGCAGAGGATTTCGTCATATGGCTGATCAAAAATTCATCTAAATGGGCACTGTCTGGGAATATTCCGGCTTTCAACACTGCAAGAGAATATGCATATTCATTGCCAGGAAGAACAGGCTTTCTTGAGGGCGCTCCTTACGAGGTCATGCTTCCGAGAATACCAAACGAAGCAGAGGTGTTTTCAGCTGCTTCAGTTAGTCCAATAGTCGTTGCCGGTCAAGACATAATGGTAAGAGATCAGAGTATATTGCCTGTTATGGAATGGATGAATAATCAGGTCGATCAAATACTTTCAAGGGGACAATAATTTATTTCTGGGCCACTTTTGTGGCCCAGAATTTGGAGGTTGTAAATGAAGAAAAATCTTAGATTGTCAATAATCCCATATCTCTTTTTAATCCCCTATCTTTTTGCTTTTATCGCTTTCAGATTTGGTCCTTCAATTGCTGGGTTTTTTGTCAGTCTTACAAGATGGAATATCGTAGGTACTCCAAAATTTATAGGATTCTCAAACTATTTTGAACTTTTCGGTGATCCGTCTTTTATAACAAGTCTTATCAACACTCTTTATTTCATGACTTTGACGGTGCCAGCGATTATAATACTTGGATTACTTATAGCTTTGCTTGTAGATCAGAATCTTAAAGGCAGAACTGTAACAAGGACATTTGTTTTTATGCCTTACGTCATAATGTCAACGGTTGTAGGTGTTATATGGATGTGGATCTTTGACACACATTTTGGAATTTTGAATTATTATCTAAGTTTTTTTGGGATAAAGCCAATTGCATGGCTGTCGAGTGTGAACTGGGCAATGCCTGCTGTTGCCATTACCACAATTTGGTGGACAGTTGGTTTTAACATGATCCTTTTCCTCGCCGGACTTCAGGACATACCAGAAGAATTGAAAGAAGCAGCGAGAATAGATGGTGCTTCCAACTGGCAAATTTTTTGGAATGTAACTTTTCCTTTGCTGCGTCCAACTACCGTGGTGGTTTTGATGTTAACGCTCATAAACAGTTTCGAAGTTTTTGATCAAGTCTACGTTATGACGGGAGGTGGACCTTCAATGGCCACGCTTACCGTCATTCAATATATGTACTTTCAAGCATTTCAGTATTTCAGATTGGGATATGGTTCTGCTGTTGCATACGTTGTTTTTGCGTTTCTAATAGTACTTGTCTTAGTTGAAAGACAATTGCTTAAAAAGGTTGGAGAATCATGAAAAGAAAAAACAAATATTTCTCAAAAACTATTTTGTACTTACTCTTGATCGTATTCACAGTGCTTGCATTTGCACCGATACTTTGGATGACAGTTAGTGCATTTAAACCAGAAGGAGAGATTGCAAGTTATCCTCCAACATGGGTTCCGCAACATCCAACATTGTCCAATTTTTCTTACGTCTTGGAAACTTTTAATTTTTTGCGATGGACTCTTAACAGTTTTTTAGCGGCGATCATAGCGACGATCATAGTCATATTGATAGATTCTATGGCTGCTTTTTCATTTGCGAGATTTCATTTTAAAGGTAACGCTTTGCTTTACGCGACAGTTTTGTCTATGTTGATGGTGCCCATACAGGTTACGATCATACCGCTTTACCTTATGTTTGCACATGTCCATCTTTTGAATACCATAACGTCTTTAATACTTCCAACGACTGGAAATGTTACAGGTGTTTTCATTCTTAGAAATTTTTTCAGAAGTGTTCCTCAGGATCTGATAGATGCAGCAAGAATAGATGGTGCAGGGTACCTTAGAATCTGGTGGACGATAATGCTGCCCATCGCACGTCCTTCTATAAGTGCAGTTGCAATAATAACGTTCATAAGCAACTGGACGAATTTCCTGTGGCCACTCGTTTCAGTCAATTCAGACGCATCAAGGACTTTGCCAGTCGGAATAGCGGAATTTTTCGGTGGTCAAAGCGGGGTCAGCGGATCGGCTCCGCAATACGGACCTGCTATGGCCGCAGCTTTAATGGCGACAATACCTGCAATTGTAGTATTTTTACTCTTACAGCGTTACTTTGTTAAAGGTATCACGATGACAGGTATAAAAGGATGAAAAGATGAATTTCGAACATGTCATACAATCACAAATCTATCCCCCCATGCATCACTGTATAAGTGTTACGAAAGACAAAGATGATCTTATAACCGTTTGGTATTCGGCATCATATGAAAAAGCGCCTGATAGCGTTATTCATTTAGCCAAAAAACGTTTTGATAAGTGGACAGAGCCTGTAACCGTAATTAAGATGCCGGGCTTCGGTATTGGTAATCCTGTAATATGGAAAAGCCCTGATGACGAATTATGGCTATTTTTCGTCGTCTTGACCGAGAATGATTGGCAAAGCGCTTTAATTTGCAGACAAAAATCAAAAGATCATGGAGAAAACTGGAGTGAGTTAGAGATTATCTCTAATATGAAAGGGATTATGACGAAAGGAAGACTTTTGATTTTGAGAAATGGAAATTATCTTTTGCCAGTTTACGATGAGAAGAAATGGACATCTATGATCTTGCTTTCTGAAGATGGAAATAATTGGAAGTTGTACGGAGAGACGACAGTTACCGGCTTAATTCAGCCTGTTGTGATTGAACTTGATGACGGAAATCTCATGATGATGAGCAGATCTAAGATGGGGAAAGTATACATTTCATATTCTTTCAACGGTGGACTAAGTTGGATAGCATCGGCACAAACTGACATTCCTAATCCAAACAGTGGAATAGATGTTGTAAAATATAAAGATATGCTTGTGCTTGCTCATAATCATACCCAAACAGGAAGAAATAGAATGGATCTTTTGTTTTCTAAGGATGAGGGTAAAACATGGTCAGCACCTTTTTGCGTGAAAGAGACAGATCATGGAGAATATTCTTATCCGTGGTTACTTCAGGATGAAAAGCAGTTACACCTTTTCTTTACGGATAACAGAATGAATTTCATACATTCATTTTTTGAAGATAGGGATTTTGAAAAGAGGTAAAGTATGAATCAACCTTTGAAAATTTCTTTGAATTCTCAAAATTTGTTTAAATTCAAAGATTTAACCGTGAAAATTTCTGAATTACCCCCTTTTTTTGATGGAAATGCAGAGGTCCATTTTAATTTTAACGATCTTTACATGGTCATTTCAGGAAAAGCAACTGTTGTGGTCGGCGAGAAATTTATCGGTGGGGAAGAAATAGAGGCGGGAGAAATAAGAAATTGTATAATTGAGACGCCGGTTGAATATAACTTAAAAAGCGGTGATATATTTTTTATTCCCGCCGGTTTTGCGCATAAACTAAAAATTGGTGCAGACAAGTTTGTTCAGTACGTTATAAAAATTCCTCACGAGGAGGGGATTTAACATAAAGATCGCAGTTGTAGGAGAAAATCTCATCGATCTGTTCAAAATAGGCGATACGTTTGAGCCACATGTAGGTGGATCTCCACTTAACATAGCTGTGGGGCTTGCAAGACTTGGAGAGAATGTAAGTTACATGACCAAATTTTCTTACGATTTTTTTGGAGATATGCTCAAAGATACGCTAAAATCCGAAGGTGTTGATATATCAATATCCGTGACGGATGATGACCTTCACACAACACTCGCGTTCGCCTTTGTTGATGAGAAAAAAGTGCCAAAATTTGCGATATGGAACAGGTCAACAGCCGATAGTTCGTTAACTTTTGAAGATCTGTCAAAGGTGGATATAAACTCTTTTGATACCTTTCACTTTGGTTCCATACTTTTTGCAACGCCTGCTGCGGATCACATATTGAAATTCATGAGAGAGGTTAAAAATAGAAAAAGATACATTTTCTTCGATCCAAATTACAGGCCTAAAATAGCAAAAAATGAAAGAAAATACACAGAGGATCTTTTGAAAGGATGGGAACTTTCCGATCTTGTCAAATGCAGCATAGAAGATGCTAAGGCCATCTTCAATCTTGAAACTTTTGATGGCATCGCCAATAGAATAAGATCGATTGGAGTAAAAACTATCGTTACCGCAGGAGAAGACGGTGCCTATTTGATAGGTGAAAAGATAACTCACATTTCCGCTATCAAGGTAAATGCTGTTGACACAACTGGATGCGGGGATGCCTTTATGGCAGGCTTAATTCATAAACTTGCAGAGGAGAACTTTTTGAATGAAGAAAAAGTCTTACTTTCTGCGGCGAATTTTGGCGCGGTAACGGCCGGAATGGCCGCACAAAAAGTGGGTGCGATAACATCTTTTCCACATTTAGAAGAGGTTGAAGAATTTTTAAAAAAGTTGAAAGAGGCATGATAAATGGTAAGTATAAAGGACATTGCAAAGAGTGTTGGTGTTTCAACTGCAACGGTATCAAAGGCTCTAAACCACAAATCAGGTGTAAGCCAAGAAGTTAGAGATCAAGTATTTGAAAAAGCCAAAGAGATGGGTTACGTTGTGAATGGTCTTGCAAGGGGAATGAAGATATCGAAAACCTTCACAGTTGGTGTACTTGTTTCTGACATAAAAAACCCGTTTTTCAGTGAGGTCATCTCCGCAATAGAAAGGGTTCTGTACGCAAAAAAATACAACCTTATGATATGCAACGTTGGTGAAAATCCGCAAAAAGAGGTTGAGTATCTTGAACTGCTTGTTTCTAAAAAGGTAGATGGTCTTATCGTGGCACCTGCCGCGGAAGGCCAAAATCTTTCAATTTATAGGAATTTGGTAAGACATGGCATGAAAATCGTGTTCTTTGATAGGATTATAGATTCTGTCAATTGTGATTCTGTTGTCATAGATAACCGTGCTTCTATTTATGAAGCAACAAAATATCTCAAAGATCGCGGCCACAAAAAAATAGGGGCCATATATGGCATAGAGAAAAGTTATACAGGACATGAAAGATTAAGCGGATTTAAAGGAGCAATGGAAGAATTAGGTCTTGAATATCATAAAGAATGGGTAAAAAGCGGCTTTTTCAGAGAAGAAGATTCGTACAAGCGATCACTTGAGATTTTAGGAAAAAGTCTAAAACCAACGGCTATAATAGCGATGAACAATTTCTCCACATTAGGTCTCATGAGGGCTGTCAAAGAACTGGGAATAAAGGTTCCGGATGATCTTTCGATCATAGGATTTGATGATGCCGAATGGATGAAAGTATGTTCTCCCTCCATAACCACCGTCATTCAGCCTGCAGATGCCATTGGCATGACAGCCGCAACACTTTTACTCGATGCAATGGAAAATGAAAGCATTCACACTCTCCAGCATGTTGTTTTAAAGGCAAAATTGATAGAGCGTGAATCTGTCAAGAACTTGTTATCCTGAATCTTTCATTTCGTCATTACGGTCGAAGAACCGGAATCGCCTTAGAAAATTGAGAATGGAAGATTAAGCATAAAACGCATAGTGTGTGGTCAAATTTCACATTTAATTTGAACTGGTATATAATAAGTCAACTGAAAATAGATAGGAGCAATATTTGAAAAACATAGAAAATTACACTCTTGGTGAAGAAATTGCCAACGCCGTAACGCACGGCATTGGTGTTTTGATGGCAATAGCAGGACTTGTATTGCTGATCGTTTTTTCCAGTATTTATGGAAATTCATGGTACGTTGTAAGTCTTACGATATATGGTAGCGCTTTGGTGATACTTTACACGATGTCGACGATATACCATAGCCTCCCACGCGGAAAAGCAAAGGATATCTTTGAAATCCTCGATCACTCCTCGATATATCTGCTCATAGCCGGCACCTACACTCCATTTGAACTCATAACACTTCGTGGTACCATCGGATGGGTATTTTTTGGAATCACATGGGGAATGGCCATTGTTGGAATACTCTTCAAGATCTTCTTTGTAAAAAAATTCGTCATCCTTTCGACGTTGATCTACATAGCGATGGGGTGGATGATAGTTTTTGCAATCAAACCTTTGTTCTATGCGCTACCTTTGAATGGTATGATCTTTTTAGCAACTGGAGGGGTGCTTTACACCGCCGGAACCGTCTTTTACATAAAAAGAAAGATGAAATATCACCACGCTGTATGGCATCTGTTTGTGCTTGGAGGAAGTGCAATGCATTTCTTTGCCATACTTTTTTACGTTTTGCCGCTTGCGACGATCTTTCACTAATAAGTTAATTCAAAAACCATCTTACCCTGTGAATCAAAAAGTGCTGCTTTTCCATGGGAATCCCATACTTCCGATCTTGACCAGACTATTCCGTTAGCATTTGATCCAGAATGCACGAGCACAAATCTACCTGGATCAAGTATAAAATCATTTTCAAAAACGAAGTACTGCCCCTTTCCATTCGATATCTTCCATCCCTTAAGGTTCACGCTCTGTGTTCCTGTATTTTTTATCGCCACATATTCATCATTTCCCTGTGCGGAAACTTTAAAGATAACGAGATTGGGACTCGCTTCAACCTCTGGAACGTAATTTTTAGATTCATTGTAGGCCATCTGAAAGAGTGTCGAGACGAACTCAACAGACCTTGTGATTTGGATTGTCGCTATCCATTTTGTCGAATCCCATAGCATGTTCTCATAGGAAATAGACGATACAAGTGGATCCTTTGAAAGTTGCACAAATAGTGCCTTCTCGCTTCTGTCTATTTCAAGCAAAGACTGAGCGTAATACCATGCGATTTTGGAATTTTCCAACGATGTATCTATTATGTCTGTTATGGTGGATATTTTAGTTGGCAAAATCATAGATGCATCGAAACGTTTGTCCACTATCGCACTTTCCCACAGACCATGTATACCACTTTGACCCGTCATCTGACCTTCAAAATTGACGGTCGCATGTAAAGGCATATTTATATCCGATGCAAAATGTGCGAGTATGCCGGCAATCTTTGGCACGTCTGGAGAATTTGTCGCTATATCTTTGATAAGGATATGGTAATATTTGTCTATTGCCCACGGTGCATAACCGTGGCCATGTCCTATCGCCTCGCCGTAGGTACGCATGTAATCTTCTATTTTTCCCCTTAAGTTATCAAAGGGTGGTTCAGCATAAAAATCTATTTCCATGAAATGTGCCGTTCCTGGCTCAAAATCTTGATGCTCGTCCGGATACGTTGAGTACATCGCTATTTCATTTTCAAGAGGAAGAAAATAACTCAAAGCCGGATTGTTAAGTCTTTCAATGGCCATTTTTGCTATTATCCTGTGAACAGAAAAACCCCATCCGAAAATCGAAATCGAAAACGTGCAGATCAAGAGAACAAAAAAGATCATCTTTTTCACCTTTGCCCACCTCCCTTAGGTTAAAAATTATATCATAAACTTGACGAAATTAAGACTATGATGTAAAATTGATTTAACTTTGTCAAGGAGGATATTATGGCTTATCTTGCTCATATTGCGAAATCAGAAAATGGTTTTAGATATCAAACTTTAGAAGAGCATCTAAAAAACACCGCATTAATCGCAAAGCAATTTGCCAAAAAATTTGATTCTGGAGAATGGGGATATTTTGCAGGTCTCTGGCACGATCTTGGAAAATACTCTGAACTGTTTCAGGAAAAGTTAAAAAAAATCATGAACAATGAACCAGATATTCATGTAGATCATTCCACATACGGTGCCCAGAAAATATCAAAAGAAAAACTTGGCAAGATAATCGCTTACGCGATCGCTGGTCATCATGCAGGGCTTCCAAATGCTACCGGAGAAGACTCATCTCTTCAAGCACGCCTTCAGAGAATTCTTCCGCAAGTTAACGAAAAAGAAATACCACAAGAAATTTTGTCACATCCAGATTTAAAAATAGAAATTTTACGTGAGTGGTTTAAAGACCTCCCAGATCATCAAAGAGCTTTTGCAGAAGCATTTTTCATTCGCATGATTTACTCGTCTTTAGTAGATGCAGATTTTTTGGATACGGAAAGATTCATGGATCCACAAAAATATGCTAAAAGAGGTAATTTCAAGAAGATCGATGATCTAAGAAATGTATTCGTTTATAAAATGAGAGATTTTCAAATTCAAAAGTTATCCGAAGGAAAAGAGATAAACAAAATCCGTAACGATATTTACAAAGAATGTCTAACTGCATCACAAGAAGCACCCGGCATTTTTTCTCTTACAGTTCCAACAGGTGGAGGTAAAACGCTTTCGTCTCTTGCCTTTGCATTTGAACATGCTGTCAAATACGGTCTTGAAAGGATCATATACGTGATACCTTACACAAGCATAATAGAACAAAACGCAGATGTTTTCAGAGAGTTTCTTGGAAATGACGCCGTAGTTGAACATCATTCAAACTATGTTCAAAAAGATGATGATAAAGAAGATGAAGAAGCCAGAGTACTGGCCTCAGAAAACTGGGATGCTCCTCTGATTGTCACTACAAATGTTCAATTCTTTGAATCTCTATTTTCGAACAGAACATCAAGAGCGAGGAAAATACACAATATAGCCAAAAGCGTTGTAATTCTCGATGAAGCACAGATGATCCCAGCCAATTATCTCTATCCGTCAATAGAAGCCTTAAGAGAACTATCATCTCATTATGGAACAACGGTAGTTTTGTGCACAGCCACGCAACCCGCTTTGAATAAACGTGAAGGATTTGAAGGACTTGAAAATGTAAGAGAAATAGTTTCCGATCCGAGAAAATTGGCAAAAGATTTAAAAAGGGTACATGAAAAATACATCGGTAAAATTGACGATGAAATACTCGCTGAAAAGTTGGCAGATGAAAAGCAGGTGCTTTGCATCGTCAACAGTCGAAGAAATGCCATTGATCTTTACAGAAAACTTGAAGAGCAAACTGAAACGGAAGGTAACTATCATCTGAGCGCTTTGATGTGCCCAAAACACAGAAGTAGAGTTTTGAACGAAATAAGGAAAAAATTGAAAGACAACGATACTTGTCGTGTGGTAAGCACACAACTTGTGGAAGCAGGAGTAGACGTCGATTTTCCTGTCGTTTACCGAAGCCTTGCAGGACTTGATTCAATAGCACAGGCAGGAGGAAGATGCAACAGGGAAGGAAAATTGCAGTATGGAAATCTTTTTGTTTACAAACCGTCAGAAGGTATCCCTGCCATCTCAGATTTCAGACCGAGGGCTGAAGAAGCAGAAAGGATAATAAATAAAGATTGCGATGATTTTCTTTCTTTAGACTTTATAAATGATTTTTTCGAATCGTATTACTGGAGAAGAGGAGATAGCCTTGATAAGCAGGAAATAAGAAGGGACCTTACAGAAGGACTTGCAAAATTAGATTTCCCGTTTAAAAGAATTTCGGAGAAATTTCATATAATAGAAGACACGCAAAAGCCTGTTCTTATTCCTTACGATGAATTCGCAATTGCCTTGATAAATGAACTAAAATATCACGTATCGACGGATATTTTGAGAAAACTTCAACGCTATACAGTTCAGATACCTGAAAGAATCATTCAACAACTTCAAAGTGCTGGATATTTAGAATCATTCAACGATCAATTCTTTACATTAACTGAAATTGGCAGAAGGGAGGCTTACAGCGAAAAACTTGGATTAATGCTTGATACACCTGAATTTTATCAGGCAGAAACGACAATTTTGTGATGAAAGGAGGGAAAATTTATGCCTTTTGGAATAAAATTAAAGGTTTGGGGAGATTACGCTTGCTTTACCAGACCTGAAATGAAAGTTGAGCGGGTAAGTTATGACGTGATAACTCCATCTGCTGCTCGTGGCATTTTAGAAGCTATTTACTGGAAACCAGCGATAGTTTGGCGAATCGATAAAATTCACGTTTTAAAGCCCATTCGTTTTACAAATGTTCGGAGAAATGAGCTTGAACATAAGATATCAGTGGGAAATGTCAAAACTGCGATGAAAGATCCTGAGTACAAACTCGAAACCTTCATAGAAGATGAGCGTCAGCAAAGAGCTGGACTGATACTTAAAGATGTTGCTTACGTCATAGAAGCACACTTCGAGATTACTGAAAAAGCAGGAAAAGATGATTCGACAGATGTTAAGCCAGAAAAGCATCTCGATATATTCAAAAGGCGTGCATTAGCCGGACAATGCTTTAATCAGCCATATCTTGGAACAAGAGAATTTTCTGCTAATTTTTCCTTGATCGAGGGAGAACTTCCTAAAGCAGATCTACCAGAAGATCAAAAGAACAAAGACCTTGGTTGGATGCTGTACGACATGGATTTTCAGAACAACATGGAGGCACGTTTTTTCAGAGCCAAAATGGAAAATGGTGTGATTGATGTCCCACCTTATGGGGTGATATTCAAATGATCCTCCAAAAACTTTACCTATATTATCAAAGATTGAATAAGAATTCAGAATCAAAAATAGCGCCACCGGGATATTCTACCGAAAAAATCCATTTTGCACTTGTCTTAAACAAAGATGGAAATGTCGTTCAAGTTTTGGATTTAAGAGAAAATAGCGGAAATAAAACATTTCCAAAATCTTTAATTGTTCCGGAAAGTGTTAAAAGAACCAATAAATTGTCTCCAAATTTTCTCTGGGATAATTCAAAGTACGTTCTTGGAGTAGATAAGAAAGGATCAGAACGTGCCATCGAATGTTTTAATATTTTCAAATCGTACCATATTGAAATGGGCAAAAATTGCTCAGATGAAGGATATAAAGCTTTACTTTCATTTTTGAACAATTGGAAGCCTGAATATTTAGAAAATTTGGAACATAAGGAAGAACTTTTAGATTCCAACATCGTTTTTAAATTTGATGAAGACAAAAATCTTTTCCTGCATGAACGTCCACTTTTGAAAAAATTATGGATGGAAATAAAATCTAAAAATAATTCAGAAAATTTTTCCGAATGTCTTGTCACCGGCGAGTGGCAACCAATAGCAAGAATACATCCTCCCATAAAAGGAGTAGGAGGCGCTCAATCTTCAGGAGCAGCCGTAGTTTCTTTCAATATAGACTCTTTCAAGTCTTACGGAAAAGATCAAAATTTCAATGCACCTGTTGGAGAAGAAGCAGCCTTTGCTTACACGACGGCCTTAAATCATTTGCTAAGTAAAGATAGCCGACAGAAAATTCAGATAGGTGATGCAACAACGGTCTTCTGGACAGAGCGAGATTCTCCATTTGAAGATTATTTAGGTATGGCACTTGATCTTGAAAGCACTTCTGGGGCTGACAACGAAGAAATTTATAATTTTTTGAATGCCGCACGCGATGGTAGGAAGATCGAGGAAATCGATCCCGAAGTAGGCTTTTACATACTTGGCCTTGCACCTAACGCATCCCGCCTTTCTGTTAGGTTCTGGTACGTGTCTACGGTTGGTGAAATTGAAAATGCTCTCGGTCAACATTACTCGGATATGATGATAGACCGAAATTTTCCAAAAGAAAGTGAGTATCCGGGCATCCGGCGCCTTTTGAGAGAAACTGCTGTACTTAAAAAAGCAGAAAATATAAATCCTTTGCTTTCTGGTGCATTTTTGAAATCTATTTTGACAGGGGATTATTACCCGTATGAACTTTTAAGTGAAACTTTGGAAAGAATAAAAGCAGGCAGACCACGAAGTAACAGAAGAAATGAAAGAATAGATGTGAATTATTACTGTGCAAGTTTGATCAAAGGTTACCTTTCAAGAAAATACAGAAAAAGAAATTTAAGATTGGAGGTTAACATGAGTTTGAATACAGAATTGAAAGATCCCGGTTATCTGTTAGGTCGGCTCTTTGCAGTTGTTGAAAAGGTTCAGGAAGAGGCAAGTTCAAACACGACGATCAAAGATCGATATTTTTCTTCAGCATCTTCAACACCACGTGCTGTTTTTCCGCAGTTGATGAGATTGTCACAATATCACTTTGCAAAACTTGATGCAGGAAGAAGGACGAACATGGAAAAGCTTGTTCAGGAAATAGTCAATAATATAAACACTTTTCCCGCTCATCTTGATTTGGAAGCACAAGGAATGTTCGTTTTAGGTTATTACCAGCAAAGAAAGGCTCTATTCACTAAGAAAGAAAACTCAAAGGAGGAAATGAACGATGACGAATCAGATTAAGAATCGATATGAAATTGTTTACTTGTTTGACGTTGAGAATGGAAATCCGAACGGCGATCCAGATGCAGGGAATATGCCACGTATCGATCCAGAAACGAATTTTGGAATAGTTACAGATGTCTGCTTGAAAAGAAAAGTGAGAAATTACGTTGACATGAAATTCAACAATAAATCTCCCAACAGGATTTACATTCGCGAAAAGTCCATTCTCAATAACATTCATAAAGAAGCGTATGATGCAAATGGTATTGATTTATCGGACAGTGACGATAAGAAAAGAAAGGGCTCAGGTGATGAAGTTGAAATAGTGCGCAAGTGGATGTGTGATAATTTTTTTGATGTCCGAACTTTTGGTGCTGTTATGTCGACAGGTATAAATTGTGGTCAGGTTAGAGGACCTGTACAGATTAATTTTGGAAAGAGTGTTGAACCTATTCTGCCTCTTGAAATAACTATTACTCGCATGGCCGTAGCCACTGAAGATGAAGCCAAAAAGCAGCAGGGGGACAATCGAACAATGGGTCGTAAGAACGTCGTCCCTTATGCTCTTTACAGAACAGAAGGATATATTTCGGCATTTCTTGCAAATCAAACTGGTTTTAGTGAAGACGATCTGAACCTTTTCTGGGAGGCACTTTTGAACATGTTTGAGCACGATCATTCTGCAGCCCGCGGGAAAATGAGCGCAAAAAAATTGATCGTTTTCAAGCACGAAACGGCTCTTGGTAATGCCCCGTCGTATAAATTATTTGATGCCTTAAAAATTGACAGAGTGAATAAAGACGATCTGCCTGCGCGGAAATTTGAAGATTACGAGATAAAACTTGTCAGGGATAATGTACCACAGGGCGTTGAAATAATAGAGATGCTCTAAAAATGTACCAAGAATCGGAACTCATACCAATTTCAGCATTGCAACATTTTGTCTTTTGTCCAAGACAGTGCGCTTTGATCTTTCTCGAAGGAATTTGGAAAGATAATTCTCTCACGGTGCAAGGTACAAACTTGCACCGGAGAGCTCACACACCAGGATTAGAATCAAGGTCAAATGTACGTAAAATTTTTGACATGCCTCTCAGGTCTTTAACATTAGGACTTATAGGAATGGCAGATGTTGTGATGAAAGACAGAAATGGAAGTTATATCCCATTAGAATACAAGCATGGAAGACCAAAGATGAAAGAAATGGATACAGTTCAACTTTGCGCTCAAACTTTATGTTTAGAAGAAATGACTGGCAAAAGTATAAATGAAGGATTCATATACTATTTTGGAACAAGAAAACGGATCGATGTTATATTTGATCAAAAATTAAGAGATCAAACTTTAAAAACGATTGAAGACGTTAGAAATCTATTTCAAAGTGATGAAACGCCTTTACCTGTTTTTTCAAAGAAGTGCAAATCTTGTTCATTGATCGATCAATGCCTACCTTCCACCATCGAGAAGGCACAAACAGTTCAATCATATCTTTTAAAAATGACAGAAAATGATCCTGAAGGTGATTCACAATGAAAAGAATTTTGAATACTCTATTTGTGAATACTCAAAAAATATATCTCAAAAAAGAGGGCAACACGGTAGTTGCAATACTCGATAAAAAAGTTCTCTTGCAATTACCTCTCATAAATCTTTCCAACATAGTTTGTTTCGGAAATATTCGGGTAAGTCCAATGCTTCTTGGGAATTGTGCAAAGATGGGAGTTGGAATTTCATTTTTAACTGAAAGTGGGAGATTTTTGGCTAAAGTACAGGGAGCCACTTCTGGAAATGTGTTTTTGAGAAGGACTCAATATAGAATGGCAGATGATCCTGTTAAATCAGCAGAAATTGTGAGAAATATAGTGATAGCCAAAATTGCAAATTCTCGAACAGTTTTGCAAAGAGCTTTGCGTGATCACCCAGAAAAGGTTGATAATGAAAAATTGAAAGAAGTAGTGACGAAATTGGAAAGAAATATAATAATGGCTCAAAGGTCTGAAAATATCGATTCTCTGCGCGGTATTGAAGGAAGTTCGGCTCAGGTATATTTTGGAGTTTTTAATGACTTGATAGTTACACAAAAGAGTGATTTTATATTCAAAGAGAGGTCTCGCCGTCCACCTCTTGATAAAGTAAATGCACTGCTTTCTTTCGTCTATACTTTGTTGTACAACGATATACGTTCATCATTGGAAACAGTAGGACTTGATCCAGCAGTAGGCTTTCTTCATACTGACAGACCCGGAAGAATGTCACTTGCCCTTGATATGATGGAGGAATTTCGTCCTTACTTTGCAGATCGACTGGTTTTATCGTTGATAAATTTGAAAGAAGTAGGGTCAAACGATTTCAAACTTTTGGACAATGGCGTGTTGTTGATGAAAGATAATGCACGTAAAACAGTTCTCGCATCGTATCAAAAAAGAAAACAGGATGAGATCTATCATCCATTTGTCAATCAAAAAATGCATCTTGGACTTGTTTTCTATATTCAGGCATTACTCATGGCACGGTTCATACGTGGTGATATAGACGGATATCCGCCATTTATTTGGAGATGAGTAATTGTGATGGTACTTGTAAGTTACGATGTTGCTCAGGATGAAGGTGGGAAAAAGAGACTTCGCAAAGTTGCAAAAATTTGTGAAAATTATGGACAACGTGTTCAGTATTCAGTTTTCGAGTGCCTTGTGGATCCTGCTCAATGGGAACAATTTAAACATGAGTTGGTAGACAAGATAAATCCAGAATACGATAGTTTAAGATTTTATTTTCTCGGGGCTAATTGGCAAAGACGCGTTGAACAAATTGGTGCAAAACAGTCTTACAATCCTGAAGGACCATTGATGATTTGAAACGCGAACCTTCATCTGGCATAGAAGTTACGATACATTCGCAAAGGCATGATTTTAAAGGGGAAAATCTGAGATATGGGAAATATATTTCATTGAAAAGAAGTACATGAAAAGTGATATCGCGGTACATTTTACTTTGATTTATATTTTTTAAGTGTTTTTAGAAGTGGAGTCGCGCCCCATAGGGGCGTGTGGATTGAAACAAACCTTGTTGCCGTCTCGTGGCCGTGATCTTAAATGTCGCGCCCCATAGGGGCGTGTGGATTGAAACTTAAAATAGAAAATAAAATCCTTCAGGAGCAATTCCGTCGCGCCCCATAGGGGCGTGTGGATTGAAACTATAGAGGGAGGAGACGAAAATGG
>OGCG01000565.1_pt1 | contig 22333 bp, 22 predicted proteins | sample 1570061 | NCBI WGS metagenome assembly OGCG01 (sample SAMN06268698, study PRJEB24515) | hot springs metagenome | isolation source: Joseph's Coat, Yellowstone National Park, Washington, USA | place: USA:Joseph's Coat, Yellowstone National Park, Washington, USA
GACGCGGAAAAGGAGCTGAGATATGGGGGGTTGCTGCAAGCAGCCAAACCCAGAGCCAGTGCGGCGATGAGCAACCACAAACGCAAGGGAACACCACCTCCAACGGATCACGAGAACGACGAGCCCGTACCTATAGGATACAGCATTTTTCTGAAGAAGTGCCCTCGCAAGGCCCTCCTTATCCCCATCAGATCAGCGCACGGGCTCGCTCTAGGAGCTCCTGAAGGCGGGCCGGGCTTGGAGCCTCGCAGTAGATCCGCAAAAGAGGCTCGGTCCCCGAGAAGCGGAACATAAGCCAGCTCCCATCATGGAAGTCCCAGCGCACACCATCCAGGTCCTGGACACGCTCTACCTGACTTGCCCAGTCTGCGGGAGGTTCGCGGAGCCGCTCGATGATGGACGAGCCCTGACCCGAAACCGGCAGATCAAGGCGCTCATAGTGATGAGCAAAGCCCAAGCGATCTTCGAGCTCTTGGTACAAAGTCCCAAGCGGCTTGCCCTCCGAAGCGACCATCTCAGCCAGGAGGAGTCCGTTGAGAAGGCCATCCCGCTCGGGGATATGTCCCGCCACAGCAAAGCCTCCCGACTCTTCCCCTCCGATGAGCACGTTACCTTGCAACAACTCGCGGACGATGTGCTTGAAGCCTACTGGAGTGGTGAGGACCTCAAAGCCCAGGTCTCGAGCCAAAAGATCGACAAGGCGGGAGGTAGAGATGGTCTTGACCAATTTGCCCTTCAGCCCACGGCGCGCGAGGTGCTGGAGGAGCAAGAGAAAGATCTGGTGGCTGTCGAGATAACGTCCTCCTGCCAAGACCACCCCGAGGCGATCGGCATCCCCATCGTTGGCCATCGCAAAGCTGGGATCCCGCTCGATGCCCATGACCACTCTGAGCGTCTCGAGATTAGCCGGTATCGGCTCTGGATTGACGCCATAGAAGAGCGGATGCGGCACCGGGTGGAGCTCGCGCACCTCAAAAGGAAGCTTCGCCCAGCGCACAAACGCGGCGACCCATCCGCCGCTGCTTCCCCCCATCGCCTCGTGGTAAAGAGGTGCGGAAAATTGCCGAAGAGCTTCCATATCGAGCCTCTGGGCCAGCTGCTCGAAGTAGGCCGAGCGAATCTGGAGCTCTTCAACCTCTCCTTTCCGAAGCTCAGGGGATCGGCCAAGATGTCTCTCGATCTGGGCCACCAGCTCGGGCGTAGCGCTCCCCCCGTAAGGGCCTTTGAACTTGAGCCCGTTGTACTCAGGGGGATTGTGCGAAGCGGTCAGCATCACGCCGCCCAAAGCCTGCCGATGGCGCGTCGCAAAGGAGAGCACTGGTGTGGGGAGGGGCTGGGAAGGCAATCGAACCTGGAACCCTGCCTCAGCAAGCAAGTGGGCCAAGCGGGCAGCAAAGCGGTGGCCCAGGAAGCGGGTATCATAACCCACCACCACCTCCCCTTCTCCTTGAGTCTGCAGAAATGACGCATAGGCGTGGCCGATGAGGTCAAGCTGGGCTGCGGTGAAGTCCTCTCCGATGACTCCACGCCAACCATCCGTACCGAAGCGAATCGCCGTCATAGTTCCCCCATTTATTTATCCACACTCCAGGGATTTAGGAAGTCCCTATTTTGAACATCGTTCTTGCTCAAATTTTCTCCACTTGAGAAACTTCGTATTCTCTCCTGTTCCCTTTCTCAAACCAATGGATCGTCTCCAAGGTTTGACCAAACCAAGCCCTCCTGCTATAGCAACAAGCACTCTCTTGGTCTTTCGACTGAGATTCGACTCGTAGAGTCTGCTCTTTGAATCCAAGCTAAGTATCCCCCTAACACTTCAACCACCTGCCGCTGACAGGTTTGCTTATATCTTTTGAGAGCGAATGCTTCAAGCCTAATTCAACCCACTGGAGCTTTGCTATTGCCTGTGCGGTTTTTCTGTATTCTCTTAGCACCTGCTCTACTTTGTTTGTCTTTCCCTTGTAAGGGACAGAGGCTTTGATGATCTTCTCAGTCATTTTCACTGTTATTTCTGTTTTCCTTTTTGCCCTTCTAGGGCCTTTAACAGAGAAACTGTCATACCGCTACAAAGCCTTAAACCAAGTCTTCTTGCTCCCCTTCCGCACACGTTCTGATTCTACGGGATCGTCCGCTGAAGCCTGGCAAGAGGGTTAAACTCTAGAGGTGCTCACGGACCGAACTGAACTCAACCCCTCGCAGCGAGCTGCCATCGAACACGGTGAGGGGCCTGCTTTGGTCCTAGCTGGGGCAGGCTCTGGCAAGACCAGGACCATCGTGCACCGCATCGCTCACCTCATCTTGGAGCGAGGGCTCTACCCCAGCGAGCTCTTCGCAGTCACCTTCACGAACAAAGCGGCCGGGGAGATGCGCGAGCGGCTGATCAAGATGATCGGCCCAACCGCCGGGGATCTATGGGTCTCTACCTTCCATGCAGCCGCTTTGCGCATCTTAAGAGCCTACGGCGACCTCGTCGGTCTACAACCGGGCTTTGTGGTCTTCGACCAAGAGGACCAGCTCACGCTAATCCGCGAGCTGAGCAAAGAGCTTCAGATCGAGGCCAGGCCCTCAGCCCTCAAGCACCTTGTGGAGCGGGTTAAGAACCGAGGGGGGACTCCTGCCATGCTGGAGGGCGAGAACCTCATGGGGCTCTCGTTAGAGGAGCTCATCGAGCTCTTCGAGCGGTATCAGGCCTCGTTGCGCCAACAAAACGCCCTCGACTTCGACGATCTTCTCCTCCTGGCGGTTCGGCTCCTCGAGGAGTATCCCGCAGCGCTCCGCAAGATCCAGCAGCGTGCCCGCTTCATCCATGTCGATGAGTATCAAGATACCAACCCGATCCAATACCGCTTCATGCGGCTTTTGGCCGGCGAACGGCCCAACCTCATGGTCGTCGGCGACCCTGACCAGAGCATCTACGGCTTTCGGCAGGCCGATATCCGCAACATCCTTCGCTTCACCGAGGACTTCCCGGGAGCCAAGGTCTATCGGCTAGAGGAGAACTACCGCTCGAGCGCCTCGATCCTCCGGTTGGCCAATGCGGTCATCGCCGCCAACACCCTACGGTTGGACAAAGTGCTCCGGCCGGTTCGCCCCGAAGGAGAGCCAGTGCGCCTCTTCAGGGCCCCCAATGCCCGCGAGGAGGCCCGCTACGTGGCCCAAGAAGTCCGCCGGCTCGGCGATTTCGGTTCCATCGCGGTGCTCTACCGCACCAACGCCCAATCTCGCCTTCTGGAAGAGGCCCTGCGCCAAGCCGGCGTTCCAGCCCGCCTGGTCGGCGCGGTGAGCTTCTACGAGCGGAGAGAGATCAAGGATCTGCTGGCTTACGCTCGGCTCCTCGTCAATCCCCACGACCTCCTCTCCCTAAGGCGAGCGGTGAGCGCCCCACCCCGCGGGATCGGGCCGAGCAGCCTGAGCAAGCTGATCGCCAAAGCTCAGGAAGCTGGCTGGAGCCCCTTGGAGGCGTTTCAGCAGGCGAGCTCGATCCTTTCGCGTCCCCAGCCAGCCCTCGGGTTCGCTGCGCTCATCGACGAGCTCAGCGAAGCCAGCCAGCGCATGAGGCCTCAAGCCTTCTTCCGGCTCCTCATCGAGCGAAGCGGCCTTCAGCAAGCTCTCGCCGAGGAGGAAGGGAGCGAAGAGCGGCTGGAGAACCTCGAAGAGTTTCTCCGAGCGGCAGGAGAGTGGGAGCACGAGGAGGGAGGTGATCTCGCCGCTTTCTTGGATCGCATCGCCCTGACAGCGGCGACCGACGAGCTCCAGGAAGGTCCCGCGGTCACGCTCATGACCCTCCACAACGCCAAGGGTCTGGAGTTTCCCTATGTCTTTTTGGTCGGCCTAGAGGAAAACCTGCTTCCCCACCGCAACTCGCTCCAGCGCCTTGAAGACCTCGAGGAAGAGCGGCGGCTCTTCTATGTAGGGATTACCCGGGCTCAGGAACGGCTCTATCTCTCATACGCCGAGGAGCGGGAAGTCTGGGGTAAGCGCGAACTCAGCCGACCCAGCCGTTTCCTCACCGATCTTCCCCCAGGGCTCTGGCAGGAAGTAACGCTCTTCTCCTTTGAGCCTGCCCGGAGTGCTCCCGCCAGCTCAGGGGAGTTTCACGGGGGAGAGCGAGTCCGCCACCCCCGCTTCGGTCCCGGCACCGTGGTAGCCGCCTCAGGATCGGAGGTCACCGTGCATTTCCCCGGCCTGGGGCTCAAGCGCCTCGCCGTCCGTTTTGCTGGCCTAGAACGTATTGAGGAGTCATGAAGCTCGTCGTCTTGCTCTACCAGCGCAAGAGCTTGCTCTTTGACCCTCTGCTGGCCGCCTTCCAGCGCTACCGCATCCCGATCCACCTCCATGCCTGGCCAACCCAGGACCTGGCCTCCGCCCTGCGTGGGTTAGCCCCCCTTGGTCTTCACGCCGCCATCCTGGAAGACCCTCTACTCCAGCAACAAGCGCTCCATCTGGTCGACCGGCAGGACCCCGAAGCCCAAGGGGCTGGGCGGGTCGATCTGGTCCTCGCTGAGCACTTTGGCCTCTTTGGCAACTATTCGGAGGCCCCCGCCCTCGCTAGCTTGCTCCGCCAGCACGCCCTAGGCCTAAGGGCGCTTTGGCTTGGCCCTCCTCGCCCGGAACTCAAAGGGGGCCTCAAGGTCCTCGCACAAGTCTCGGTTCTGGCCGAAAGCTATGCCGAGGGGGAGGCCTGGCTCCGCCTCCTCCCTCACCCTCAGCGAGGCCGGGTCGCGGTTGGAGCAGTTCAAGGGGCCGCTTTGGCCCGGGAGGTCGATCTGCTCATCCATGCCGGTGGCCCTTTGAGCTCCATCCTCCAGCCCTACCACACCGTGTTCAGCCTTCAGGGCCTTTCCCAAGAACAGCTCCGCTGGGGAGGAGGCTATATCGGCCCAGAGGAGCTTCGCGCCTATCGGCTGGCTCATCTGAGCGAAGCTCTGGGCTACCCTCTTCCCCCCCAAGCCTTCGTGATCATCAGCTGACGCGACGCAGTATAGTGAGGCTAATGCGGCGAACGGCCTCCTCGTTAAGCTACCCCCGCTCCTCCCGACTCTGGCGCCTCGAGGAGACCCTCTCGGCGTACCTCTACGTGAGCCCTGCCCTTCTCATCTTCGGGGTCTTCATCCTCCTTCCCACCCTGTTCGTCTTCTACATCAGCCTCTTCCACTGGAACTTCCTCAATGCCGCTCACTCCCCTTATGTGGGGCTCGCCAACTATGTCCGCCTGCTCCACTCAGCGAGCTTCTGGCATAGCCTCTGGATCACCCTCTACTTCGTCCTCCTCACCGTCCCTTCCGGAGTCTTGGTCTCTTTAGCAATCGCCTCCTTGCTCATGAGCAACTTCCGCGGCCGCGGCTTCGCGCGCCTGGCTGTCTTCGCTCCCTACGCCACCCCTCTAGTGGCCACCACGATCATCTGGATCTGGATCTTCAATCCGCAGTTTGGCCTGCTCAACGACCTGCTCCATCTGCTCCATCTGCCCGCTCTAGGCTGGCTCGAATCCCCCCGTTGGGCGATGCCTTCGGTCTCCCTCTATACCCTCTGGCACGCCATCGGCTTCAACGTGATCATCTTCATGGCCGCCTTGAGCAATCTGCCGAGCGACCTGATGGATGCCGCCCGCATCGACGGCGCTGGCTCCTGGCAGCGCTTCTGGCGCGTGGTCTGGCCGCTGATCAGCCCCACCACCCTCTTCGTGGTGGTCATCAGCACGATCGGGGCCATGCAGGCCTTCACCCAGTTCTACACGATGACCGGTGGAGGACCCCTAGGCGCCACGACCACGACGAGCTACCTCATCTACGAGTACGCGTTTGTCTTCTACCACACCGGCCTAGCTGCCGCCCTCACGGTGGTCTACTTTCTCCTCACCGCTTTGGTCACCTTGCTTCAGTTCCGCTTCTCGAAAGGAAGGGTCTTTTATGGTTAAACGGCTCGCTTCGTTGCTTCCCCTACTTGGTCTTTTCCTTGCCCCCAGCCTCGCGCAAAAGGTCACGATCACCTTCACCGAGGCCATGGTCTCCGGGACTCAGAAGCCCGCCCTCGAGCACCTCGTTCAGCTCTTTGAAAAGCTTCATCCCAACGTGACGATCAAGCTGATCCCGGAGCCCAACTATGGCCAGCTCTACACCAAGACCCTGGCCATGGTCGCTGCCGGCGATCCCCCCACCCTCGCCCAGGCCTATGAATCCTGGGCCGAGCGCTATGCGCAAGCCGGGGCCATCGTCCCCCTCACCTCGTTCATCCAGGGGCCTCATGGGCTTTCTCAGGCCCAACTCGATAGCCTCTGGCCGGCTTTGAGGGAGGATATGAAGCTTCCCGATGGCCAGATTTGGATGATGCCTTTCAACAAGAGCGACTTTGTCATGTACTACAACGCCGATTGGCTCGCTCGCCTCAAGCTCCCGGTCCCCACCACGTGGGCTCAGTTCGCTCAAGAGGCCCTCAAGGTCACCTCGAGCCAGAACCATACCTGGGGGGTGAGCATCGATCCTGGAACCAAGAGCGACCCGGCCAACGGGACCTTCCTCTTCGTCTCGATGCTCCGGGCCTACGGGGGCCACCTCATCGAGCACGGCAAGATCGCCTGGGACTCGAAAGCTGGCGTTGAGGCGCTGAGCCTCCTGCTCAACCTCTACCACAAAGGCGCCTTGCAGCTCGGCAAAAACTATCCCGGCCAGCAGGCTCTGGGTGCCGAGCGGGCCCCCTTCGACCTCAGCACGGTTGCGAGCTTGCCTTACAACCTCGCTTCGGTCGGGGGCAAGTTCACGATGAAGATCGCCGCTTTGCCTCGGGGTCCAGCTGGCCCAGGGAACGTCATGCAGGGCACCAACCTGGTCCTCTTCGCCCAAGCGACTCCTGCTCAAAAGCTCGCGGCCTGGGAGTTCATGAAGTTCCTGATCCAGCCAGCCCAGACCGCTTACTGGGCCGAACAGACTGGCTACCTCCCGGTCACCCGGGCAGCCTTCCCGCTCATGAAGGCCTATCTGGCCACCCACCACTACCAGGAGATCGCCGCTGAGTCGTTGGCCTACGCCCGGCCGACCCCCGCAGTGAGCCAGGGAGAGGAGATCATGGGGATCCTCGCCCAGGCCCTCGAGCGGGCATTCCTCTCTAACGTCAGCCCCCAACAGGCCCTGAGCCAGGCTGCCCAAGAAGCCCAAAGCCTCCTCCAGTAATGTTCCGCGGCCTCCTCGCCCTTCTCATCGGGGCTCTGTTCGCCTTCCCCTTCTACTGGGTGGTGGTGACGTCCCTCAACACCACCTCCCAGGCCCTCGCTTTTCCCCCGGTCCTCCTCCCCCACTGGGTCTGGTCGAACTACGTGCGGGCTTTCGAGGGGGCTCCCTGGCTGCGCTACTTTTTCAACACCGTCTTCATCGCCAGCACCACCACCCTTTTGGTCCTCTTCACCTCGATCCTGGCCGGCTATGCCTTCGGGGCCATGCGCTGGCCAGGGCGGCAGCTCCTCTTCGGCCTGGTCCTCAGCCTGCTCCTCATCCCGGCGACCGTCCTTTTGGTTCCCGACTACATCCTCCTCCACGATCTGCACTGGCTCAACACCTACCAGGCCCAGATCATCCCCTGGGGGGCTTCAGTCTTCGCCATCTTTTTGCTGCGCCAGTTCTTCCTCTCCTTTCCTCCTGAGTATTGGGAAGCTGCCCAGCTCGATGGGGCTAGCCGTTGGTGGTTCCTCTGGCGGATCGCGGTCCCCCAGGCTCGCCCCGCTCTGGTCACCATCGCGGTCTATATCTTCTTAGGCTCTTGGAACAGCTTTCTCTGGCCCTTCATCATGACGAACAGTCCCCGAGTCCAGCCGATTGAAGTCGGTCTGGCCACCTTCTTGGGCACCAACGGCACTGATTGGACCGGTCTTTCCGCCGCAGTGGTCTTCACCACCCTCCCGGTCCTTCTCCTCTTCCTGGTGGCCCAGCGCCAGTTTGTCGCTGGGATCAGCGGAGGGGGGCTCAAAGGATGAGCCGCTTTACCTTCTACGGGGGTACCCGCACGATCGGGGGGACGAAGATCCTCATCGAAGGAACCCAGAGCCGGCTCCTCCTCGACTTCGGAGCGGCTTTCGAGCCGGCCAAAGACCCGTATTACGGCCTCAGGACCGTTCCTCAGCGCAGCTGGAAGAGCGCGTTTGCTTTAGGGTTGCTTCCCCCGATCCCAGGCCTCTACCCAGCTCAAGCTCTCCCCCACCTTCCCCCCGGGCCTCCTCCTTTGGTCCTCATCTCCCACCTCCACCTCGACCATACCTCCTTGCTCCCCTACCTCGACCCCGAAGTCCCGGTGGCCATGAGCGCAGAATCGCTCCAGCTCCTCAGGCTTCTGGAGTCCATCGGGGAGGGGCTCGGGGAGCACCGCTACCTCGAGGTCGCACCAGGAGAGCCCCTACGCTGGGGAGAGTTTGAGATCGTCGCTCACTCCGTCGATCACGACCTACCGGGGGCTGTCGCCTATGAGATTCGCATCGGCCAAGCCCGCCTTCTCTACAGCGGAGACCTCCGGGGCCACGGCCTCCACCCCGAGCGGCACGAGGCCTTGATCGAACGGGTGCCTTCCCCTACGGTGCTCTTTTTGGAAGGGACTCGCCTCGGACAAGAAGGTGGGGGGCTTCGGGAAGAACAGCTGCCGCGAGCGCTCGAAGCTCAGCTCCTCCAAGCCCAAGGAGCGGTGATCAACCTCTATCCCCGCAACCTCGAACGCCTCGCCGCTCTTCTGACGACCAGCCGCCAGCTCGGCCGCACGCCGGTCCTCTCCTCCTCAACGGCCCGGCTCTTCCGGGGGTGGTACGAGACCTTGAGCCGAGAGCTCGGGGTGCGGGTCTACGGCGAGGAGATCCGAGCAGAGGAGATCCGTGCCAACCCTGAAGGCTATCTCCTCGAGTTGCCGTATCCCGAACTGGAAACGCTCGTTGAGCTCGAATTGCCTCCTGGTTCCATCTACCTCCACGCTGACGGCCCCCCGCTGGGGCCTTACGATCCCGCTTGGGGCAATCTCGAGCGCTGGCTCGAGCGCTTGGGCCTCTCCTTGGTCTTTCTCCGCTCGAGCGGCCACGCTGAGGCAAGCTATCTTAGCTCACTGATCCAGCGGCTCAACCCTGAGCTTCTGGTCCCCATGCACAGCACGGCTCCGGAAAAAATGCCCTATCCTCCTTCAGGCCGGCGTCTGCTCCCTCGCGAGGGGCAGACCTACCGCATTCCTCAATTGCGAGGAGCGTAGCTGTTCACATCGCAGATCGCCGCTTAGGATAGGCAAGGCCTATGGCAGAGCACTGGATCGGTCAACCCCACAAACGGATCGAAGACCCCAAGCTCCTCAGAGGAGAGGGGCGCTACCTCGCCGACCTCCAACCTGAGGGAACCCTCTTCTTAGGCTTCGTCCGCAGCCTCCAAGCGGCCGGGAACATTCGGAGGATCGACAAGGAGGAAGCCTCGAAGCTACCCGGCGTGGTGGGCCTCTATACCCACGAGGATCTCCCCGAGCTTCCCGAAGTACCCGCCGAAGGGCCCCGCGAGGCCCGGGTGGTCCGCCACCCGGTGCTGGCCAAGGGCCGGGTCTGCTATGTCGGGCAGCCGATCGTCGCTGTCTTGGCTCGCTCCCCCATGGCGCTAGAGGATGCCCTGAGCCAAGTCTGGGTTGAGATCGATCCCGCCCCAGCGGTGAGCGATCCCCAAAAGGCCCTCGAGGATCAGGTCCTCGTCCATCCTGATCTGGGGAGCAACCTCGCTTACCGACGGCAGCTCAAAGCTGGCGAGGTGGACTCAGCCTTCCAGCAGGCCTATCGCGTGGTGAGGGCCCATCTCGTCGAGCAGCGCGTCGCTCCCAGCCCCTTGGAGGGCCGGGGCACTCTGGCCGTTTGGGAAGGCGAGGAGCTGGTGGTCTGGTCATCGACCCAAGGAGCCCACGATCTGAGGGAAGGGCTGGCCGAAGCTCTGGGCCTACCCGCTAGCCGCCTTCGGGTCATCGCTCCCGATGTCGGAGGGGCCTTCGGCGCCAAGCTCAACGTCTATCCAGAAGATGTCTTGGTCGCCTACTTGGCCAAAACCCTCAAGGTCCCCGTGAAGTGGGTCGAGTCCAGACGAGAGAGCTTCACGAGCATGGTCCACGGGCGGGCCCAGCACGCCGACCTTGAACTCGCCCTCGATCAGGAGGGGCACTTCTTGGGGCTTCGGGGGAGGGTCGTGGCCGATATGGGGGCCTTCGCGCTCACGACGACGCTCGGCGTTCCCGGAGGCACCCTCACGATGCTCCAGGGACCCTACCGAATCCCGGCGCTTGACCTCGAGCTCCTCGAGGTCTATACCCACGCCACGCCGACTGGAGCCTACCGAGGTGCTGGGCGGCCGGAGGCCACCTACTACCTCGAGCGGCTCGCCAATCTCGCTGCTCGCGAGCTCCAGCTGGATCCTGCCGAAATTCGGCGGCGCAACCTGATCCAAGGGCCGTTCCCCTACACCACCCTGACCGGGCACCGCTACGACAGCGGGGCTTATATCGAGGCTTTGGACCGGCTCCTGGAAGCCTCCGACTACGCAGGCCTCAGAGCTCTCCAGCGGGAAGCTCGCGCCCAAGGACGCCTCCTTGGCCTCGGTCTTTCCACCTACGTCGAGATTACCGGCTACGGCTGGGAAACCGGAGGAGTGCGCGTCCATCCAGATGGAAGCGCAACGGTCTTCACGGGGACCTCACCGCACGGCCAAGGAGACGCCACCGCCTTCGCTCAGATCGTCGCCGAGACGCTCGGGATTCCCCTCGAGCGGATCCAAGTCGTTCACGGGGATACCCGGGCCATCCCCTTCGGTATGGGGACCTCGGGGAGTCGGACCTTGCTCGCCGGGGGCTCAGCGATCCTCCAGGCCGCCCAACGGGTCGAGGAGAAGATGCGACGCATCGCTGCCCACCTGCTGGAGGCTTCCCCTGAGGATCTCGAGCGCTCAGATGAGGGCTTTAGAGTCCGAGGAGCGCCCGAGAAGGGGGTGAGCATCGAGCGGATTGCGGCAACCGCCTATAATCCTCGGCGGCTTCCTCCCGACCTCGAGCCCGGATTGGAAGCTCAGGCGACCTTTACCGTCAAAGAGGCCACGTACCCCTTCGGAGCCCATCTTGCCCTCGTCGAGGTCGATCCTCAGACCGGCCACGTCAAGGTGCTGGAGTACTGGGCAGTCGACGATTGCGGCAGGATTGTCAACCCCCTCCTCGTGGAGGGCCAGCTCCACGGCGGGATCGCTCAAGCGCTTGGCCAGGCGCTCCTCGAAGGGGTCAACTATGACGCCGAGGGACAGCTCCTCAACCCTTCATTTCTCGAATACCCGCTGCCACGCGCCGAGGACCTTCCCCCCTTGCATAGCCTGCGCATGGAGACCCCTTCTCCCAACAATCCTCTTGGGGCCAAGGGGGTCGGCGAGGCGGGAACCATCGGGGGAACTCCGGCTTTCGTCAACGCGGTCCTCGACGCTCTGGGCGTCGCCCACCTCGATATGCCCCTGACCCCTGAAAAGGTCTGGCGTGCGCTCCGCTTGGCAGGAACCCTCGGCCCTGATAGCTTAAAGAGGGCCGGGGTGGCGGAACGGTAGACGCAGCGGACTTAAAATCCGTCGCTCTTCGGAGCGTGTGGGTTCGAATCCCATCCCCGGCACCAGCTCAAGCAGGCTGCAGCTCACCTTGGTGGTCGGCGTACCAGCGCTCCAGCCTGGGGAGGGAGACGCCCACGAGCACCTCCTGAGCTCCATCGATCTCGAGGACAATCCCGCTGCTCAGGCCTCCGAGGCGCTGAAGGACCTCGGGGGCCTTTCGAAGATCGACAAACTCGAAGGCGACTCCCTTATGTCTCAAAAAGAGCTTTGCGACTTCGCAAGGGCCACAGCCGGGTAGACCATATAGGCGCACCATACCTCCAGTTTAAGCGCTCAATAGAGCCAAAGGCCCCAAGCGATGAGCGCGTAGATGCCCAGGAGAAGAACGCCTTCGAGCCAGTGGGTCTCGCCATCGCGAAGGACCTCTGCTGCGATGAGAATGGCCGCCCCCAAAGCGGCGAGCCACCACGTCTTGTTGAAGCTCAGCAACCATGGATGACCTAAGAGCCCTCCGAGCAACAGGAGCAGAGGAAGCGTAAAGAGAGCGATCTGCAAGGAAGAACCCGCCGAGAGCTCGACGGCAAGATCCATCCGGTCCTCTAAGGCGAAGCGAATCGCGGAGACGTGCTCGGCAGCGTTGGCCAAAAAGGGAATGAGGACTCCGCCGACGAAGAGGGGTGGAACTCCCCGGGCGCTCAGGGCAGGCAAGCTGCTGACCAGCAGGTGGGAGGCCAAGGCAATCCCAAAGCTCACTGCGATCAAGACCAAGAGCTCTCTCAGCACACCCCCAGAGGCAGCAACGAGGGTCCTTCCGCCCAACCACCCGCGGTGGGTATACAGGGAAAACAGCAGGGTCGCCCCATAGGTGAGGAGAAGGACGAAAGCCGCCCCTACTGTGTAGGCTTCGATCTGTCGGCCAAGAAAGCTCGGCAATACGATGACGATGAGGCTCAGAATCAAGAGGCTCACGGTCAGCCGGGCAGCCCGGGGAGAAAAGCTCAGCGCAAGGTTGCGCAGCCCTCCAAAGAGCATCGCCAGTCCAAGCACCAAAAGGAGGTTCGAGAGGATGGAGCCGATCAAGGAGATCTTGACCAGCTCGACCTCTCCAGCAGCCAGAGCGACCCCGCCGAAGATGAGCTCGGGGGCGTTGGAGAGGCTCACGCTGATGAGCGCCCCCCAGCGCTCACCCAAGCGGGCGGCAACCCGATCCGTGCTCTGGGTCAGCGCATCGGCCAAAGGAATCAAGGCGAGAGCGGCGGTCAGAAAGACCCAAATCCCCGGTACTTGACGCCAGGCTAGCAAGAGCCCCAGAGGCAAGAAGATCAACAACCATCTCATGCTAGGGGGAGATAAGGGGAAGCAGGGAGCTCCAAGGGATCCCCCTTGCCCTGCCAGCGCAACCAAGCGGCAAGAGCGATCATCGCCCCGTTATCGGTGGCCAGGCCAGGGAGCGGAAAGTAGACCTTCAAGCCCTCGCACAAAGCCTGCAGTCGAGCATTCTGGGCTACACCCCCAACGATGAGGACGGTGGTATGGCCGAGATCCCGGGCGGCCCGGCGCACCACCTGGACTAAGTGGCGCAAAGCAGCTTCCTGAAACGAAGCGGCCAGATCCTCACGAGCAAAGCCCTGCTCCAAGCGCTGGACGAGGGCCGTCTTGAGGCCCGAAAAGCTAAAGTCGTAACCTTTTTGCCCCTTGAGCGGAAGGGGGAAGGAGACCGCATGGGGATCTCCTTCTCGGGCTAGAGCTTCCAGCAACGGCCCTCCAGGATAGCCAAGACCAAGGAGGCGAGCAGCTTTATCAAAGGCTTCTCCCACCGCATCGTCGCGAGTGGCCCCGAGGAGCCTATAGTCTCCCCAGGCGGAGACCTCGAAGAGGTGGGTATGCCCTCCAGAGGCGATGAGCGCCAGGAAGGGGGGCTCCTCCTTGAGCCCCACCCAGGCGCTCGCCAGATGTCCCTCTAGATGATGGATGGCGAGATAGGGCTTGTCGAGCGACCAGGCCAGAGCTTTGACATAGTTGAGTCCCACCAAAAGGGGGCCGACCAGGCCGGGACCCCGAGTCACCGCGAGCAGGTCGAGGTCTTCCAAAGCGAGCCCACCTTGGGCTAACGCCTCCGCGACCAACCGGTCGAGCCAGCGCAGGTGCTCGCGGGAAGCCAGTTCAGGTACGACCCCTCCAAACGGAGCGTGGAGCGCCTCCTGCGAGGCCCTTAAGTTGGCGACCACCCGGCCCTCAACGACCAAGCCGACCCCGGTATCATCGCACGATGTATCGACCCCTAAGATCCGCACCTTAGATGGCCTCGATGGCCATCGCCGCCGCCCCTCCGGTTCCGTGGCAGATCGCTGCGAGGCCCAAGTTCTTCTGAGACTGCCGCAAGGCGTGGAGAAGGGTGACCAGAATCCGGGCCCCTGAGGCGCCGATGGGATGACCCATCGCAATCGCTCCTCCCCGCACGTTGAGCTCTTCGCAGGAAACCCCGAGCTGGCGGCAAAAGAGCCAGTTGTTGAGGGCAAACGCCTCGTTGTTCTCAAAGAGCTGGAAGTCGTTGAGGCTCATCCGCTTCCGCTCGAGCAAGCGCCGCACCGCAGCGATGGGCGCTTCAGGAAAGCGGTAGGGCTCTCCCGCCGACCAGCTGAAGCCCAAGACTTTGGCGAGAGGGCGAAGGCCGTAGCGCTCTAGGGCCTCTCGGCTGGCTAAGAGGAGGGCGGCTGCCCCATCGGAAATTTGAGACGAGTTGCCGGCGGTCAGAAGACCCTGGGGACGGAAGGCTGGGCGCAAGGCAGCCAGGGCCTCCCGGGTCGTCTCCAGCCGGATCCCCTCATCCCGGTCGAGGATGCGAGACGCCTTCCCCTCCTTGACCTCCAAAGGCACCAGTTCCTCCCGGAAGAGCCCCTGGCGGGTCGCTTCCGCCGCCCGACACTGCGAGAGATAGGCGATCTCATCAAGTTCCTGGCGGGAGACCTGATGCTCAGCAGCCAGGCGCTCGGTCTGCTCGCCCATCGCCTCGCCAGTCCAAGGATCGGAAAGGCCATCGCGGTGGAGGAGGTCCAAGAGTGGCTCTGGTGCGCCGGCGAGATACTTATAGCCCCAGCGCCCACGAGCCGAGAGGACGAAACCGGCCTGGCTCATCGATTCAACCCCTCCGGCCAGGACGAGCTCCGCCTCACCAGCTTGGATCAAGGTGCTCGCGCTGATCACCGCCTGCATCCCTGAGGCGCAGACCATATCCACCGCAAAGGCGTCGAGCTCCTGGGGTAGGCCAGCCTTCAGAGCGGCTTGGCGGGGGACCAGCTGGCCGTGCCCTCCGCGGAGGACGTTGCCAAAGATGACCAGATCGAGCTCGCTTCCTGTGAGCCCAACCCGCTCGAGGGCTCCCCGCATGGCCGAAGCGGCGAGGTCGACGGGGCTCCAGTCTTTGAGGGCACCGCCAAACTTACCGATCGGGGTGCGGACCGCAGCGACGATATAGGCTTCCACAGCTTCCATTCTAGCCTTAGAATCCTTGACATGGGTCGGGAGCGCGGCGTCTTAGTTCTCGAAAACGGTTGGGTCTACCGGGGCTATGCGTTTGGCGCCCGGGGTAAGAGCGTCGGCGAGGTGGTCTTCAACACCGCCCAGACGGGGTACCAAGAGATCCTCACCGACCCGAGCTATCACGGCCAGATCGTGGTCATGACCTACCCCCACCAGGGAAACTACGGCGTCAATGTCTTCGACATGGAGAGCAACCGCCCTTGGGTGCGTGGGTTCATCGCCCGCGAGTTTAGCCGCTATAGCGCTGGACCTCGAAAACAGCAGAGCCTCGCCGAGTTTCTCGAAGACACCGGCGTGGTTGCCCTCGAAGGGATCGATACCCGCTCGTTGGTCCGACGGATCCGGGAAGGGGGGGTGCTCAAGGGAGTCATCGCCCACGCCTCAGCCTTAGGGCTTCCCCCAGAAGCAGAGATCCCTCCAGAGGTCATCGAGAGCCTCCGCCAAGAGGCCGCCGCCTGGCAGGACATCGACGGACGAGATATGACCCCCGAAGTCACCACACCTCTTCCCTATCAATTCCCAACCCTGAGGGGAGAGCGGCGGGTCGTCGTCATGGACTTCGGGATCAAGCACGCCCAGCTCCGGCTGATGGCTGAGCTGGGTTTTGAGCTCATCGTGGTACCCGGTCGGGCCACCCCAGCTCAAATCATGGCCCTCGAGCCCCACGGCCTCTTTGTGAGCAACGGGCCCGGGGATCCCGCAATGCCCCGCTACGCCCATGAGGCGCTCTGGAAGCTCATCGGCCTTCTTCCGACCTTCGGCATCTGCCTCGGCCACCAGCTTTTGGGGATCGCCGCCGGGGGCAAGACCTTCAAGCTCAAGTTCGGTCACCGGGGCGCCAATCACCCGGTCAAGAATCTCCTCACCGGGCAGGTGGAAATCACCAGCCAAAACCACGGCTATGCCCTCGATATCCGGGAATTAAAGGGATTTGTGGCCACCCATATCAGCCTCAACGACCAGACCTTGGAAGGCATGCGCCACGAACGCTATCCGGTCTTCAGCGTCCAATATCACCCCGAGGCCCACCCGGGTCCCCACGACTCGCTCTACCTCTTCCGCCAGTTCCTCGAAGAGGTCGATCAGTTCAACGGCCTCACCGGTCTACCGGTCGAGCGCAGTCGCAGCTACTGAGGCACCGCGACGATCTCGGTTGGACTTCGACTCCCTCCAGGGGGCTCTTCGGAGATCGCTACACTCTGAGCCCCTTGCGGGAGATAGAGGAGCACCGTTCGGCCACGGAAGGTCGGCAGAGGAATCGGGGCTCCCTTTCCCATCCCCCAGGCTTGATAGACCCGACCCGGAGGGGGCGGGGGAAGATCGAGAAGGACCAGAGCTCGCCGACCCGGGCCCAACCAGGCTTGCCCGACGACCCCCCCATGCGGACTGACTAGCGCCACGACCTCCCCCTGGGGACTCCTCAGGGCCTGGATCCAGGACCAAGCTTCTAGACCTCGCCAGCCCAAGACGACGAGGACTAAGGCTGCCGCCGCCGCAAGGGGCCAGAGGGTCCAAGGGCGAGATCGACGTCTGGGGAAGAGGCGCGCTTCAATCCCCGGCGGAAGAGGCTCTGGGGGGACCTCAGCGAGGAGGCTCGCTCCTTCCAAGAGGGGGGCGAGCTCTGTCCAGAGCTCAGGATCACGCTGAAGGGCAGCCTCGACGGCCTTTCGCTCGGCCGGGCTCAGGGCGCCTAGGGCATAAAGGGGGAGGAACTCGCGAGCTTCCTCACGGCTCATCAAGAACCTCCTTGAGCTTCTCCAGAGCTCGACGGGCCCGGGTCTTGAGGGTGCCAAGAGGAATCCCCAGCCTCTTTGCCGCCGCTCCATGGGGATAGCCTTGATAGTAGAGGATCTCCACGACTTCCCGCTCCTCAGGACTCAGGCGAGCCAGGGCCCGCTTGAGGCGCAGGCGGTCCAGGATGGCCACCTCGTCCATCCCAGGCCCCGGAACATCGAAGCTCTCCTCCTCGGGATCCGGCTCCAGCGGCTGAGGGCGAACGGCCTGGCGGCGGACCATATCCACCGCTTGGTGGTGGGCCACAGCAAGGAGCCAGCTCTTGGCCGAGGTGCGCCGAGGATCATAGCCCGAGGCCCCTTTCCAGATCCTCTGGACCACCTCCTGCAAGCAATCCTCACGGGTCGCTGGATCGAGACCCATCCGTCGGGCCAGCCCCAAGATGGCCCCACCGTAGCGCCGTACCAGTTCCCGCAGAGCATCCTCCTCCCCGCGAGCCACCAGGAGCACCAGGGCCTCGTCCGTGAGGGACTCCAGGGCCACGCGGCCAATCTACCATACGCACCATAGGCCTGTTTAGTTCTCTCTATACTGATCGGGATGGAGGCTCTTCTCAGCGCCCAGGCCCTTACCAAGGTCTACGGACGAAGGCCAGTCGTCCGCGACGTCAACCTTGCGATCCGCCCAGGCGAAGTCTATGCTCTGGCTGGGCCCAACGGCTCAGGCAAGACCACCTTGATCCGGCTGCTTACCGGTCTCGCGTTCCCAACTGCTGGGACAGTCTACTACCTTGGGAAACCCCTTCAGCACGAACCCAAGCTTCGCCGAGCTCTAGGCGCTCTGGTCGAGGCACCCGCCGCGTTTTATCCCCATCTCAGCGGGAGAGAGAACCTCGAGATGCAGGCCTGGATCTTTCAGCTTGCTCAAGCGACCCAGCGCATCCAGGAGGCGCTGGAGCGCCTCGAGCTCCTTGCGATTGCGGACCTCCCTACTCGGAGTTACTCCCTCGGCCAACGTCAACGCCTCGGCCTCGCCGCTGCCTTGCTCCACCGGCCCCAGCTCTTGATCCTCGATGAGCCGACGAGCGGTCTCGACCCTCAGGGCATCCTCCTGGTCCACCGCATCCTGGTCGAAGAGGCTCAGCGCGGCGCCGGCGTCTTGCTCTCCACGCACCATCTTCAGGAGATCTCCGAGTATGCCCAGCGGGTGGGGATCCTGAGCGAAGGAAGCCTCATCGAGGAGATCGAGCTCAAGAGCTGGCCCCAGCATTACCGACTTCAAAGCAGCGATCCAGAAAAGGCTGTCGCCCTCCTCCGCACGCTCCCCCATATCCAGCGCGCCTTGCTCCAAGGGGAGGAGATCCTCTTCGAAGGAGAGCTGGACGAGGCGATGCGAGCCCTCGTCCAGGAGGGATTCCGGATCCACGCCCTGAGCCCCGAGCGCTTCAGCCTCTACACTTACTACCGAGAGCGGGTCTTCCATGCCTAGGATCCTTCTTTGGGAGTTCGGCAAGCTCCTCCGCCTCCGCTCAGCCCAAATCGGACTGCTCACCGCCTTGCTCCTTCCTGCCCTCTGGAGCCTAGCCCCTGCCATCCAGCGCGCTTACGGCCTGACGTTGGTCTCTGGCTGGCAGGTTCCAGCGCTCTCGTTGCTCAGCGGGATGAGCTTTCTCTTCCCCTTTCTCACCGCCATGGCCAGCGCGGAGCTGTTGGGTAGCGAGATGAGCCTGGGGACCTTGCGCTCCTGGCTTCTTTGGCCCTATCCCCGCTCCCGCCTGCTCCTGGCCAAAGGGTTTTGGATCCTCATCTATCCCGCCCTGCTCCTTGTGGTCAGCTTGCTCAGCTCCTTGCTCATCGGCAGCTTGCACGGCCTAGGAGGGTTTTATGGAGGAACTGGCCTCGGGCCCAACGGATTTGCGGGAAGCGGGTTTTTAAGCCCTGCCCATGCGCTGCTCCAGGTCGTGCGAGGAACCTTTCTCGCCACCTTGGTCCTCTGGCCGATCGGGGCTTTGGCCCTCCTCTTCACGGTGCTCTTCTCCTCCACCGCCGCGGGGGCCCTGAGCGCGATCACGGTCCTCTTGCTCATGCGCCTTTTGGCCACCTTCCCCTCCCTCAAACCGCTCCTCCTCACCACCTACTTGGACCTCTATTTGAGCCCACCGGGAACCGGGCAGGGCCTCGTGCTCCTCCTCATCTATACCTTGGGCTTCTTAGCCCTGAGCCTGCTCCTCTTCGAGCGCAAAGAGGGGTAGGCTAGCCCACAACCAAGCTGGCCGCTGGGGATCTAGGCTGGGGCCATGGGGATCCTGGATGACCTCGAGGTGCGCGACGCCAGAGGTGTTCCCGTACGCTTCGGCGAGCTCTTCGCCCAAGGACGTTGGGTGCTCTTATGGTTCTACCCCAAAGCCAAGTCGCCCGGCTGCAGCGCTCAAGGGCGGGGCTATGCCCGCAGGATTGAGGAGTTCAAGGAGCTTGGAGTCGAGGTCTTCGGGGTCTCGCACGACTCGGCCAGAGCGCAATGCTCCTTTCTGGAGCAGTTGGCCTGGGAAGGACGCATGATCCCCGATCGCCAAGGGCTTCTCGCCCGGCGCCTGGGGGTCAGGCGTTGGTTGGGCTTCCATCGACGGGATACCGTTTTGCTCAACCCCCAAGGGGCGATCGAGCAGGTTTGGCGAAGCGTCAATCCCTGGCGAGACCCTGAAGTAGTCCTCTCCTATCTGCGCGAGCGATGCCAAAAGTCGTGATCATAGGGGCCGGGATCGGTGGCCTTACGGCAGGAGCCCTGCTGGCTCAGGAGGGCCTCGAGGTGGAGGTCCTGGAGGCCCATACCTACCCGGGAGGTCTGGCGAGGACCTTCTTCCACCGCGGTTTTCGCTTCGATGCAGGGGCGACGCTGCTCGCTAGCCAACCCCTTATGGCTCTCGAGAAGGTCCTAAAGATCCAATTTCCTCTCGAGTTCTTCCCTGAAGGAGCTGAGCTCCTCGAGGTGGTGGGCCCAAGCCTCCGCATTCCCCGCCCCGTCGGGCGCCTCCAAGAGGCGGAGGTTCAAGCCAGCCTCTTTGGCCCCCAGGTACGGAGGTTTTGGTCCTGGCAAGCTGAACGGGCTGAAGCCCTCTGGGAGTTGGCTCCTGGGCTTCCCTTTCTCCCCGCTGAGCCTTGGGAGGCCTGGCGCTTGATCCAGCAGGGAAGCCGGTGGCTCGTTCAGCGTTCGCGGCCTATTGACCTCCTCCTCGACTTAGTGCGCCCGGTGAGCGCCTGGGCTCCACCAGATCCCCACTTTCGCCGCTTTTTGGACAGCCAGCTGCTCATCGCCGCTCAAGCAACTGCCCAGCATACTTTTGCTCTCTTCGGAGCTGCTGCCCTTGACCTTCCCCATCGCCAACCAGCCTGGGTCCACGGCGGCATGGGAGCCGTCGCTCAGACCCTCGCTGAAGCGATCCAAAAGCATGGCGGCGCGCTCCGCTATCGCCACCGAGCCCTCCGCCTCAAGGTCGAAGGAGGAAAGGTACGGGCCGTCGAGGTGCTCCTTGGAGGACGCCGCCGCGGAGAGCGGGCCTGGATCGAAGGGGACTTCTTCGTCGCCAACCTCCCTCCCGGCGATCTCCAGGCGCTTTGGGGTCAGCCTCAAGACCCTCCGGCAGATGCCTGGGGAGCTGTCGTCCTCCACGCCGGGATTCCCTCCGACCGGGTACCCCCGGGGCCGCTATATCGCCACTGGATCGGCCCCGGCCTTGAGGTCTTTCTCTCCCTCTCCCCCGCCGAGGATCCGACCCGGGCTCCTACCGGTTTTCGGGCCCTCAGCGCCTCAGCCCATACTCCTTGGGCCCTGTGGCAGGGGCAGACTCAAGAGGAGTATCACGCCCTCAAGGCAGCCTGGGCCGAGCGGCTTCTCCAATCCGCCGAACACCTGCTCCCCGGGTTGCGCGAGGAAGCTCCTTGGCTTCTGGTTGGCACTCCTCGCACCTATACCCGCTACACGTTGCGCCGAGGAGGCTGGGTGGGGGGTTACCCGCAAACCCATCCCCTTCGTTTCCGCTCCCCCGCCACCTCTTTTCCCAACCTCCTTCGCGTCGGGGAGAGCATCTTCCCGGGTCAGTCGGTCCCGGCTTCCGTTTTGGGAGGCGAACGAGTTGCTCGGCTGGTGCTCCACCGCTTGGGTGTCTCTGTAGGGCATCCCTACATCGCTTCTCCCCTCTCCCACCTAGAGTGAGGGCATGCGCACACTGATTGGCCTTCTTCTGATCTCCGCCCTCAGCTTCACCTTGGCCCAAAGCACGATGGGCATGGTGCGGGTCGCCCACCTCTCCCCCAACGCCCCGGCGGTGGATATTCTCATCAACGGAAAGGTGGCCATTCACGGCCTCGCCTTCAAGCAGGTGACCAACTACATCGCCCTCCCCGCCGGCAGCTATCAGGTCGAGGTGGTGCCCAGCGGCATGATGAGCCCAGTGGTCGCCAAGGCGACGCTCAACGTTGAAGCTGGCAGCTACCTCACCGTCGCGGCCATCGGCTTTCTCCCCGACATCCATCTCAAGGTCTACACGGATAATATTCGACCGTTCCCGGTAGCTGGCCAGGCGTTTCTCCGGGTCATCCACGCCTCGCCGGATGCCCCGGCAGTCGATGTCCGGATCGCGGGTGGGCCGACGCTCATCCAGGATCTCTCCTATCCTGAGGCCACCGATTACCTTGCGGTGAATGCAGGCACCTACCATCTACAGGTCACCCTCGCCGGCACCGACCAGGTAGTCCTCAACCTGCCCGACGTCACGTTGGACTCCGGCCACGTCTATACCGTCTTTGCGATCGGAAGCGTCAAGGATCAAACCCTCGGCGTTCTGGTGACCACCGACGCTGAGGTCCTCGGAGGGACCCAATAAGAGTTCTGATCACCGGAGCCTCGGGGGGGTTGGGAAGCGCTTTGGCTTCCCAGCTCCTTGGCGAGGAGCTCTGGCTCTCGGGGCGGAACCAAGCCCGCCTCGAGAGCCTCGCTGCTTCCTTAGGAGCCCAGATCTACCCCGCTGCAGAGGTTGCGGCGCTCGCTCAAGCCGTCTCTCTCATCGATCTGCTCATCTATGCCGCAGGGGCCGTCGAACGAGCCCTGATCAAAGAACCTTCCCGGGACCTCTTCGCCGCTAATTTTTGGGGAGCGTACTTTCTTCTCCGCCATCTGCGCTGGAACCCTGGGGGGCGTGCCTTATTCTTAGGAGCCTACCCTCGCTATATCGCCTACCCAGGTTTTGGCCTCTACGCGGCGAGCAAGGCTGCCCTGGAGGGACTCCTTGAGGTCGCCCGCAAGGAGCTCAAGGACGTCTCGTTCTGTCTCGTCCGCCTGCCTGCCGTCCGCACCCCTCTTTGGGCTCCTTTGGGAGGAGCTCCAAGGGGAGCATTGAGCCCAGAAGAAGCCGCTCAGAAGATCATCTCAAAACTTGCACCTCCCGCATATTCTGCATAAACACGCGCTCCCTGCTCCCCCACCCGGGGGCCACTGGCCCA